>Ga0172379_10000486_pt1 | contig 99527 bp, 92 predicted proteins | sample GrowelOW334metaG_FD_119756 | JGI IMG/M metagenome (GOLD analysis project Ga0172379, IMG submission 119756) | Groundwater microbial communities from an aquifer near a municipal landfill in Southern Ontario, Canada - Groundwater well OW334 metaG | ecosystem: Environmental > Aquatic > Deep...
CTGGAGTGCTGGAGTGCTGGAGTGCTGGAGTGCTGGAGTGCTGGAGTGCTGGAGTGCTGGAGTGCTGGAGTGCTGGTCCCCTTGCCGGAGGAAGTGAGCTATAATGGGAGTGCGGAAGTTTGGGAGAGACGGAGTTGGGGAGTGCTGAAGTGCAGGAGTGCTGAAGTGCGGGAGCCACGTCGCTCGCGAATGACGTGACGGAGAGATGGGATTGCTTCAGCCAGCTGCGCTGGCCTCGCAATGACGACGAGGAGAACGCCGGGTTCACCTCGCAATGACGACAAAAAGAATTATGAACATTGTGCGCGTGTCGGTATCGGAGGCTTCGAGACTCTTTGGAGTCTCGACCAAGACCGTGCGGCGAGCGATCGCTGTCGGCGAATTGACGTACGTCGTGGTGCGCGGACGATATAAGATAAATTTCGAAAGTCTGGTACGCTGGTCACAGGAACGACCGACCGTGAAGAACAAACTGAAACGCGAAGGCATCGGACAGTTCGTCGAGCAGTGGAAAATCAAGAACCGGCTTTACAGTCCGAATCCGAAGGTGTTGGAGAAGTGAAGAAGTGACGGAGTCAGGGAGAGACGAAGTGACGGAGTCAGGGAGTTGGGGGCTTATGAGAGTGCGGGAGTGCTGGAGGGCGGGAGTTATTAAAGAGATATTATGAACATGAATCGGGGGAAGACAACTGGCGTTGTGGCGGCTGCGGTGATCGTGGTCGGTTTGGCGTTGCTCTCCCCTGCTCCGGCGGCTGCGGCTTTGAAGACGCCGGCGGACAAGTTCGTCCGGACGGCAAACTATTATCTGAAAGCCGGCACGGACATCCGGCCGGAGCATTACGACCAGCTCGCGAAGTACGACCTCCTGATCCTGCCGGCCGAGGCCCAGGTCTACAACCGCACGCTTTTCGGCGAGCTGCGCAAACGGAACCCGACGATCCTGATCCTCGCCTACGTGCCGACGAAATCCTACAACTACAGCTGGGTCGATCCGCTGCACGCGAAACTGCAGGCCGGCCTGCAAGACGCGTGGTGGCTGCATGACCAATTCGGCGGCCAGGTCTCGGTCTGGCCCGGCACGGCGATGCTCAACATGGTCTCGGGCTGGGGCGACTACCTGCCGCAGTTCGTCGCGAGCGAGATCTGGGCGACCAAACTCTGGGACGGCATCCTATACGATGAATTCTCCGGCAACGTCTCGTGGGTGAACGGCGGCAACATCGACATCCACCGCGATAGCGGCAAGGACGATCCGACGCTCGTGGACGTCGCCTGGAAACGCGCCACGATGAACATGCTGAAGGCGACGCGCGACAAGCTCGGCGCCGAGGCCATCATCGTGACGAACGGCGATTCGACGGATGATCTGCAAGCCAACATCAACGGCCGGATGTTCGAGTCCTTCCCTACTCCGTGGGAGGCCGGCGGCACCTGGGCCGGCGTGATGAGCAACTACATCCGCCTGCAGACCCGGGTCGGTTATCCGGCGGTCTTCATCATCAACGCCAACACCGGCAACACCGGCGAGAACGCCGATTTCCGCAAGGTGCGTTTTTCGCTGGCCTCGACCATGCTCGGGGACGGCTTCTTCAGCTTTGATTTCGGGGAGACCGACCACGGACAGATCTGGAATTATGACGAACAGGGCGTGAAGCTCGGGCGGCCGCTGGGCGGACCGGTGAACCTGCTGGCACCGACCAAAAAGAACCTGACCGCCGGAGTATGGCGGCGGGATTTCGAGAATGGCGTCGTGCTGGTGAATTCCACGGACCAGCCGCGGAAGGTCGAGCTCAAGGAAGAGCTGGAGCGGATCCGAGGCGCTCAGGCTCCGGACGTGAACGACGGCTCCGTGGCGACGAGCGTGACCCTGGCCGCGAGCGACGGACTGCTGCTCCTGAAGCCGCTGGCGAAACTGATCGGGGCGACATTCCCGAACGGAGCTTACGCCCGGGTATTCGACAAGAACGGCGCCAAGGTCCGGAACGGGTTCTTCACCTACGTGGCGCCTTATGACGGTATGTCGTCGATCGTGCTCCGGGATATCGACGGCGACGGCGCGATCGAGAAGATCGTGGCGGAAAAGAACACCGTGTCGGTCAATTCGAGCGACGGGACGCGACGGGCTTCGTTCCAGCCGTACGGCGCGAATTATAATCTGGGGATCAATATCGCGGTCGGCGACCTCGACGGGAACGGCCAGCTGGAGATCGTGACCGGCACGGGAGCCGGGGCCGGGCCGCAGGTACGTATATATAATATGAATGGCGCGCCGCAGGGGTCGGGCTTTTTCGCCTATGATCCGAAGTTCCGGGGCGGGGTGCAAGTGGCGGTCGGCGACCTTTACGGGAACGGGCGCGAGATGATCGTGGCCGGGGCCGGGGTCGGCGGCGGGCCGCACGTGAGGATCTTCACCGGTTCGGGGCGGGCCATCCATCCGGGCTTTTTCGCCTATGATCCGAAGTTCCGGGGCGGGGTGCAGGTGGCAGTCGGCGACATTGACGGCAACGGGCGCGCGGAGATCATCACCGGGGCGGGCCCGGGCGGCGGGCCGCACGTGCGGATCTTCAACCGCGACGGGCGGTTGCTGGGGCCGGGGTTCATGGCCGCGGATGCCGCCGGCCGGGGCGGAGTGAGGGTCGCGGCTGCGGATATCAATGGGGACAAGATCGCGGAGATCGTGGCTTTGAGCACGGATATTTTTCAGTTTTCGTTGGCAAGGTAGGGGGTTGAGGGGGTGGAGGGGGCTGACGGGAGAGTGCAGGAGTGAGGGAGTGCAGGAGTTTGTGAGGGTGCGGGAAGCTCGGGTGGCTGAGCTCAGGGGACATCATCGAACGATGCTTTCTGAGCTGAACCGAATCGAGAAATATCTTAACGGAATATGAAGAAACAACCGAAGGAAACTGACGGACAACAGGCGGCGCGGCCGGTGGAGGCTGAGCCGGTCCTGAATACGGAGCTCGCGGAAGTGCGCGAGACCGAGAAAACTCCGGCCAAAAAGACGGGCAATATCTTCATCGGCACACTGAACGTCATCACGGGGCCGATGAAACAGCTCACCGATCCGGTAAAAAAGATCTGCTACGAACCGCTGCAGCTCCACTGGGAGGAGCGGTATAAGAAAAAGTACGCCCACCACGCGAGCAAGATGCTGATCCTCGACCTGGTGCTCCTGTTCACCGTCGGCGCGCTGGCGGTCGGCGGGATCTTCGCCTATTTCGTGCTGCCGGTTTTGCCGACCGCCAAACTGGTGGAGCTGAACGTGCTGGCGCCGAAACGGATCGTGAGCGGCGAGATCTCCAACCTGATCATCAGCTATCGCAACGAAACCGGATCCGAGCTGGCCAACGCCGAGCTCAAGGTGAGACTGCCGGATGGCTTCGTCGAAGCCGAGGCGTTGGGGAAGACCGGGGCCGCGACTACTCAGGCCAAGACCGATAGCGCGAGCGACGGCATCAAGACCATCGCGGTCGGTTCGATCAAGCCGCATGGGCTGGGCGAGGTCCGGATCAGAGGCGCGGTCTTCGCGCCGGTCGGGACCAAGGTGACCTTGTCGAGCGAGCTGGTCTACTGGGAAGAGGGGCGCTCTGAACCGAGCCGCAACGCGACATTCACGAACTGGCTCGTCGAGGACGCGGTGCTGCAGCTGGCTTTCCGCTCCCCCGATCAGGTGGTCCGTGGGCGGCAAGTGGCGGTGACGATCACTTACGCCAACCAGACCGAGGAGACGATCGATGCAGTCGTGATCAAACTCACGCCGCCGGATGACTTCCGTGTGACGGGCGCGGTGCCGCAATACGGCGACCGTTACGAATGGCGGATCAACAATCTGGCCGGTGGCGCCAAGGGCTCGATCACGGTCTACGGCTTCCTGCTCGCCGGAGCGGCTAAGCAGGCGATCCCGAACTTCTCGGCGCGCGGATATCTGCTCCTGGGCGGCAAGCAACTGATTGTCCAGGAGGTACGCGCGAATCTGGAAGCGCAGGCGACCGGTTTCAGCCTGGGACAGGAACTGACCGAGCCAGCTTCGAAGACCTCGCTGGATCCGGGAGAACAGGTCACAGTCACCGTGCGCTACCGCAACGGCGGCAACAAACCGATCCATAACCTGAAGATCTGGGTCGAACCGACGCCACAATTCCTGGCTGAGACCAAGAGTTTCACCTGGGATACGTCCAATGAAGCAAAACTGATGCGAATCGAGCCGGGCGAATCCGGCGAGGTCATCGCATCCTTCAAGATAAAGGAGATCATCGGCGCAAGCGATGTCGGCGCAGACGGACGTCCGATGATGGAAATCGCCGCGCGGGCACAATATTTCATGGATGACGACCTGACCGACCCGATCTTCGCGGATACGGCAGTGATCAGCCTGCCGATCACGACGAAACTCGCGATCGACGCTTCGGCGATCTACTACTCCAAGGATGGCGACCAGTTGGGAATCGGTCCCCTACCTCCACAGGTCGGCGAGACGACCAAATACTGGGTCTTCATCCAGATCACGAACACCACGAATACGGTGAAGGAAGCCTTGCTGGAGACCTGGTTACCGGAGAACGTCGGTTGGACCGGGCGCTACAGCGTGACCGCGGGCGCGTCGATGGCGCATCTGCCGACGAATGGCCGGATACTCTGGGAGATCGGCGACATCCCGGCGAATGCGAGCAGCGCTGGCACGAAGGTCGGGGCCAGCTTCGAGGTGGAGCTGACGCCGACGAAGGCGGACGCAGGGACGGCTCCCCTGCTGCTCAAAGAAGTCATGCTGTCAGGAGTCGACGCAGTCACACAAACCAAAGTGCGAGCGACAGCGCCGGCGGTCACGACAGCGATACCGTTCGGGCCGGAGGCGGCGCGGACCGGGGTTGTGGTTAAAAAATAGTTAGAGGAGAGTGCTGGAGTTCGGGAGAGACGGAGTGCGGGAGTGCTGAAGTACTGAAGTGCTGGAGTGGTTAAAAGATAAGCCCTGGCTTTTGAGAGGCCGGGGCTTTTTTGTTGGGAGTGCGGGAGCGGTGGGGGGGGTGTGAGAGTGCTGGAGTGCTGGAGTGCTGGAGTGCAGGAGAGACGGAGTCACGTCGCTCGCGAGCGGCGTGGCGGAGATATCGACTAGTAGCCTGGTAGGGTTGACAAAAGGCTTATTTTGTGCTACATTTAGCGGTCAAACTAGAAATCGAGCGGCGGTAAAAAGGCTCAGTTGAGACGTTTTTTGCCCCGCAGCTAATCGATCGTCCGTCTGGATTCCCGCTTATGCGGGAATGACAAAAACTGACTATATGAAAATAGCCATGATCGGACAAAAGGGCATCCCCACGCAGTTCGGCGGCATTGAACGCCATGTCGAGGAATTGGCGTGCCGACTGGGCGCGATGGGCCATGAGGTCACCGTGTACACGAGGGCCTGGTATGCCGCACCCAAAAAACGGTTTTCGAAGGGTGTCCGGACTGTGGCTACGCCGACCGTCAAATCGAAACATCTCGATGCCATCATCCACACGTTCACCTCGACCTTGCACGCGCTCCGCGAGGACGTCGACATCATCCATTATCATGCCGTCGGGCCGTCGCTCCTGTCGTGGATCCCGCGCCTGCTCGCACCGCGCGTCAAAGTGATCGCGACCTTCCACTGCATCGATCGCAAACACCAGAAATGGAATTTCTTCGCGCGCCTGGCGCTCGGCCTCGGCGAGAAGGCAGCCTGTCTGTTCCCGCACGAGACCATCGCCGTCTCGAAGACGCTCGAGGCTTACTGCCGCGACCGTTTCAACCGCGACGTGCACTACATTCCGAATGGCATCACGAATCCCGGACGGACGGGCAGCGACCTGCTGGTCAAATTCAACCTGAAAAAGAACGGCTACATCGCCATGGTCTCGCGCCTCGTGCGACACAAGGGCGTGCACTATCTGATCAAGGCCTTCCAGAACCTGGAAAAACGCGGCCAGACGGGCGGCCTGAAACTCGCGATCGTGGGCGACTCGGCTTTCACCGACGATTACGTCGCCGAATTGAAAGCCGCGGCCGCCGGCAATCCCAACATCGTTTTCACCGGTTATCGCCAGGGCGCGGAACTGCAGCAGCTGTTCGCGAATGCCTACGCCATCGCGCACCCTTCGGAATCCGAGGGGCTGCCAATCGCCGTGCTCGAGGCTATGAGTTACGGAAAGACCGTGCTGGCTTCGGACATCCCGGAGATCCTGGAGGTGACGAGGGAGCACGGACTGAGTTTCCGCAACAAGGACGTGGCCGATCTGGAGCGGAAATTGCGCTCGCTCATCGCGCGGCCGGAACTGGCGCGCGCCAAGGGCCGGGCGGCCAAGACCTTCGTGCTGGCCGATTATCACTGGGATGACGTGGCTACGGCTGTAAGCCGGTTGTATACCGCGGTGACCGCGGCAAGCAGGCCGGTTAAGGCCAAGATAGTGAGGAGCGTAAAGGTTTGAGGAGAGTGCTGGAGTGCGGGAGTGCGGGAGTGCTGGAGAGACGGAGATACGGAGATACGGAGAGAAAATTGGAAGATTAAAATCACCCGCCCTTAAACAAGCGGGTGTTTTGATTGAAGGGCGGGGGGGGGTGTGGGAGAGACGGAGTTGCGGAGTCAGGGAGAGACGGAGTTGGAGAGCTTATGGGAGTGCAGGAGTGAGGGAGATGTGGAGTCACGTCGTTCGCGAACGACGTGGCGGAGTCAGGGAGCCTGTGAGAGTACTGGAGTGCTGGAGTACTGGAGTGCTGAAGTGCGGGAGTTAGGAAAGTTTTTTGCCGCCGTAGATTTTCATCAGACCAGCGTAATATTGGTCGGGAGTGAAATAAGACTCGACCCAGGAACGGGCGACACGGCCCATCTTCTCCGCGATGATCGGGTGATTCCAAAGATCGCGCATGGCCCCGGCAAGATCAGAGACATCGCCGGCGGAAACCGGAATACCGGTCTCCCCCGCTCGCACGAGTTCGGTAAGTCCGCCGATCTCGGAGGCGACTACCGGCTTGCCGGCAGCATAAGCCTCGAGAACGACCAGACCGAAGACCTCATACCAGACCGACGGCACGACCACGAAACGCGCGCCGGCGTATTCGCGTTTCAAATCGTCGCCGGCGAGAAAACCGCGAAAGACGACATTCGTGGCGCGGAGCTCGAGGGTCAGCTTCTTAAGCCGAGCCTCGTCTGGACCGGTTCCGACGATGTGCACCGGAACATTCTTGGCGATCGCGGCCGCCCGGATCAGCGTCTCGACGCCTTTCTCGGCCGACAACCGGCCCACGAACAGAGCGTAGTCGCCGCTGAAAGACGGCTGCCAGTCCGCGGTCTGGACGAAATGAGGCAGGAAAGACACCTGTTTCTCATCAAAGCCATATTCAACCAAGAGGGCCTGAACGAAGCGGCTGGGGGCGATATAACGGTCAATATTGCGCTTATAGAGGCCCAAGGAGCGGTGCAGGGACATTTCCAGGGCCGTGAGTGCGCTCGCCGCGGCCGAGCCTTTGACGCACTTGTGGCTGACCGCCCGCCAGTAAGCCTGCGGCTTGGTGACCTCGCAGATGCGGCCGTCGTGGAACAGTGAGTAGTTAGGCGCGAGCAGATTATAATCATGAACAGTCATGACGACCGGGAGCTGGCGCTTCTTCGCCTCCGGCAAGATGGACGGCGAGATCTGGTGATAGATGTTGTGGACATGGACGAGGTCGGGGTCGGCTTCGGACAGGAGCGTCGCGAACTTTCGCCGCGCCTCGAAAGAATAGAGCATCCGGCCGGCGGTGCGGAGACCTTCCCAGCCGAAAGAGACCGCTTCGGTGCTGACCGGACTCACGAAATGTCTGTACCAGGCGCTCGGCTCGTCATGCTCGCCGGCCATCGCGAAAGGGATGATCTCGTGGCCGCGCGATTCGAGCAAAGTTTTGAGATCAAAAAGATGGCGTTCAGCGCCGCCTCTCAGATAGTAGTACTTATTGGCGAAAATGATGCGCATGTGATGGGAGTGACGTAGTCAAGGAGTGACGGAGTCAGGGAGTTTGTGAGAGTGGTGGAGTGTTGATGCTCCGTAACTCCGTCTCTCCCTGACTCCCCTACTCAGGCATAAATCTTCTCATGCCGGCCGAGGACGTAGAGGAAAGCGCCGTAGAGCCAGAGGTACATGGCAAGCGTCCGGACCTCGAGGTAGGTCGCAAGGAAGGCCTGGAGCGCCACAGCGAGGAGACAGCCGAAATAACCGAGGGCGAGGCCGCGGGTGAACGGCAGCCGCGAACGGCGCCAGACCCGCAGGGCAACGAGGGCCAGGGCAATATACATCCAGAGATAGAAACCCAGGCCGAGAGTGCCAGTCTCGCCCCAGATCGAGAACCAGTTGTTGTCGATGTAGCCCTCGGTGCCGCTCACGCCGAACGGCAGATTGAGCTGTTCATAGACCTTGGTGTTGCCGAGCGCCGCCGCCGCGCCGCCGCCGTATTGGCCGGGGCCGACGCCGAAGAGCGGCGAAGAACGAACGACCGTGAGCGGCGTCTGGACGATCCAGAACATCCGGCCGAGTCCGTAATATTCGCCGCGCCAGCGCTCATAGGAAAAAGCCTCGAAGAAACGTTCGATCGGAGTCTGGCCGGGATAATCCACGAGATAACGCACGACGATGCCGGTGTAGCCGAGGTAAGCCAGCACGACGACCAGGAAGCCGGCGAAAGCGAGGCGGACCTTGACGTCCTTCATGAGCAGGCCGCCGATGACGAGGACGCCGAGCAGGAAGCCGAACCAGGAGGCGCGCGAGAGCGTCATGACGAAACCCGGGAACGCGAGGAGCAGGACCGCGAGCAGGCCCTGGCGCGTCTTGTCGCGCTGCGAATAATACAGCCAGCCGACGATGATCAGGAAGAAGAAGCAGAGGAAGGTGCCGAGCTGGTCGTAGCGGCCCATGGTGGCGAAGACGCGGGTGCCGGGAGACCAGAACTGCGTCGTGCCGGTCGTGAGCTGGATGCTCTCGAAGAAGCGGCGTTCGCTCGGGATGAGGAGTTCGTCGAGCGGACCGCCGATGAGCGACTGCAGGCCGCCCAGGAGGCCCTGGAAGAGGACGATGCCCAGCATGATGTACGAGAAGCGCTTGATGAACGCCCGGTCAGGGTCGAGATAGACGACCAGGAAGAACAGGAGCACGAAACGGATGATCTGGCGCAAGCCGAGGAAACCAGTGACCGGCGAGACGAAATTAATGACGAGCGAGGAGGCGGCGACGAGCAGGAAGAAGAGGAATGGCAAGTCGAGCGGCGTGGCCACGACGCGCTTCTGGCGCACGAGCAGACGCACGGCGACCGAGAGCAGCAGCATGTAAACCAGAGACTCGGAAAAATAGCGGGCGTAGACATAGATCTCGTCGCTCACAAACTTCAGGAGGAAAGGCTCGAACGGAATGAGCGCGCCCAGGAAGATGATGACCCACTCCGGGCGGTAGAAAGCGAGGGCAAAAACAGCCAAGCCGGCCACGATAGCGAAAGCCTTCCAGGGCGAGGTCAGGACGACCAACGCGCCGGCCAGGGCGGCGGTGGCTAAAAGAGCGAAGGCGAAGTGCCTCCCTGAGGGACGTTTGATGTTCAGATCGACCTCAAAATAGCGCCCGATCCTGGCCAAGAAGCTTTCCATAGGTGGGTTTATTGTACCTTATTTACGGAGAGTGAGGGAGTGCAGGAGTGCAGGAGTGCTGAAGTGCGGGAGAGACGGAGTCATGTCGCTCGCGAGCGATGTGGCAGGCCGAGTGATTGGTTATATAAAAGTTGTCGAAATCGTTATTGCCGGGCGAGACCCACACCACAAGGACGCTGTAAATTCGGAGGTGCCCGGTGGCGTAAGCCGAGCCCGGGATTGCTTCGCTCCGCTCGCAATGACGGAAAAGGAAAGAGCCTGCTTCGTAAGGAAGCAGGCTCTTATAGAGGCGGGTTGAGATCAGGAAGGAACTATTCCAGGTTGGCCATGTTGCCGGCTGGCGTGATGTTGCAAGCCGCATCGAAAGTGACGCGAATGCTGCAAGACGGATTCACACCAGTGACCATCTCCCGAGTCGAGGCATTCCACCAGTTGCACTGGATGAACGCACGCGCCTCAGAGGTCATCGCCTTGAGCTGGTCGATGTCACCGAACTGGGCCCAAGCTTCGTTCGGAGACTGAGTCGAACAGTTCTGCCAGCCGACGTAGCTCAGGTTGTAGGTGCCAGCGTCCGGGGCGTCCGTGAAAGCCATGCCGATGTAGCCGGAGTTATCCGAATCGAGCATGTGCGGGCCGTCGGTCCAGGTGACCGCTGTCGTACCGCGGATGTCGCCACGGAGCTCGCCACAGGTCGAACCTGACACGTAGGCAGAGCTGAAGTCCAGGACGCAAGCCGTCGGGGACTTGAAGGGAGCGGGCATGACGACTGCGGGCGTGACGGGGTCGACTGGGTCGACCGGGTCAACGATGTCAACGCAGTCCGTGCAAGCGCTGTCTTCATCCCCACTTTCCTGCACGCCGCAGGCGGTGAAGCTGAAGGTTGCACACAGGGCAACGATCGCGATCCAGAGATTCGTCTTCATGATTGATCTCCTCTTTCTGGGAATTGCAGCGGTTCTCTGAATTTGTCGGCGAGGGCGATCACCATGACCGCCCTCGCCAAGATCTGAGCACTATGGCAACTCGAGACGGAGCAGGACCTGGCTCCCGAACGCGAACGCCGGGCAGCCGGAGTCGAACTCCGAACCGAGACGACCGGAGACGCCGACCTGGACCAGCTTGTGGCTGAATACCAGACCGAAATCTCCCGTGACGAACGCCGACTTAGCTTTGAGCTGGTTATCGTAACCAACCCAGCTGGAGCCGACGCCGCCTTCGATCGCGAACCAGTCGTTCGCCGTCCAGGACAAGCCGCCGCGGACCTGAGTCCCGACACGGGCATTGCCACCGGACACGAGCGCATTGGCGTCGAAATCGATATCCCAGGAGTCCGTCAGGTTGAGCGTCAGACGAGTGCCGACCGGCAGACCAGTGTAGGTCGTACCGTCGGACGAGCGCAAGACGAGAAACCCGCCCTGCGGCCCGATCTTCACACCACCCTTGCGTTCCATGACGTTCAGGCGGCTGTCGATCTCTCTGATTCTCTCCATGAGCGCGTACAACTGCTGCGCGAGCTCGACGTAATCCTTGGCCGTAGCCTGGTTGAGCCGATCCAACTCGCCGCGGAGCCGCGCAATCTCAGTCCGGACCGACGCCGCGATGGCGTTCTGATCCGCGCCCGGCTTCTTCTTGCCGAGCAATCCGACCTGCTTGCGCAGTCCGGAGATCTGATCTTCGAGGACCGTCACGCGCCTCGCGAGCGAGGCGATGCGATCATCGGCGCGAACCTTGGCGGTCGCGGTGCAACCAGCGAGACATCTTGCCGCTTCCGGCGGCAACACCATCCGGAATTCGGACAGCGTATTGCTCTCATCGGCCGAGACCTTCCCGGCCCAAGCAAGAACCGCAGCGCAAGCGACCAATGTGCTGACCTTTTTCATGACCGTCTCCTCTCGCCCCGACATGGGGGCATTGTGAAATGCCCTTGCGGGGCGGTTTGATACTGGATTCCTTTTGATCTCAACTTGTAATGAGCAACGCCTCGTTGAAACGAGACGCTAAGACCGTTTGACGTAACCGACGAAGAGAAGGAGGAGGTATCTTCGCTGGTCTGTCAAACGGTCCCAACGTCCCGGTCAGGACCTCTGCTACCTTCAAATGAACGAATAAATGTAACATAATCCGGGTGTTTTGTCAAGGGTGGCGGACAGCCATAACTAGCGCAGAATTACGGGTAATTAAAGCTGGATTGCCGGCTAAAATCAGCCGCAACCCAGCTTTTTTGCCTTATGAGCTGCGGAAATTAGGGAGTTTGTGAGAGTGCAGGAGTGCGGGAGACCGACCATCTCCCTGACTCCGTCTCTCCCAAACTCCCGAACTCCCTGACTCCGTCTCTTTTCTTCAGCCCCAGCTGGAGCTGAAATTTCCTACCGGAGACTAAAAAACCCGCTTCTTCAAGCGGGAGGGCAGCCTGATGACCCGAGGTCTGGACTCAAACTATCGCAGCCGGAGTCTCGTAGAGATCATGGCGGCTGGCGACAACAAGCACCTGGCCGGCGCCAGCGATGAGGCCGAGAACGAAGCCGGCGAAAGCATTGGCGGGGATATTGGGTTTGACCGGGTACTTGGACTGCAACGGCTGATCCACCAGTTTCACCTGAAGATCACCGCCGCCGACATACTGCCAACCCTCGGTCGTAAGGACGAACGCGATGGCGCGGGCGATCTGCGTGGCTTGTGCGGGATCGGTGTGATAGACGGTGACGACGAGCATGCCGGAGCCGCTGACGACCTGGGTCGCGATCATCTGATCCCACTGTTTGCGCTTCTTGGTCTCATCGGTCTTGAAGATGGTCCGGTCGATGTTGAACTGCGTGGCCAGAACCTTCTCGAAGAACGAGGTCGTGTAGATGATCTGGCCCAGATTGTCCGACAGCCGCTCCGAAGCTTTCATGGCGGTGTAAGGATCGGACTGCGACAACTGCTTCTGAATGATGAGCAGACGCATGGTGGAACTGTAGCGCAGAGGGAAAACGAAACTCAGGCCGGCTCCGAAAATAGCCGCCAAAAGGCCGAAAAGCACGATACGCTTCCAGCCGCCGGACAAGGCCCGAGTGTATTGGTAGTCTTCCATACCTTAATTTTACACGAAAAACCCGGCCAGCGCCACTCCAGGCACCGCTGGTCCTACCTGCCGGAATTGCCGCCGAGCACGACCTCGACGGTGATGAGAGCGCCGTTGCGAGCGACTGACAGCAGACCGCCGGGGAAAACACCGCGCCGGACCACCAGACTGACGCGGTCCTGCGGATCGTATTCGGAGATGATCTCAGAGAGAGTCCGCTTGGCGGTCACGTCATCGCTGTCGACGGAGACGATGATGTCGCCGGCGCGCAGACCAGCCTCGGCGGCAGGACTGCGTTTGGCCACGGCCGGGATCGAACCGTCGGCCGAACCGAAAACCAGGGCGCCCTTATGCAAGAAATCGCGATCATCATTCAGTCCGACCAGGCTCCCCAGATCGAGATAATGGACGCCGAGCAGCGGCCGATCGATATTCTGGTTGCCGAGGATGGCGCTCATGCGATCAATGAAAGAGTCGAGCGGCGCCGCCAGGAGACCAGGCTCGACCAGACCGCCGAAAACTGCCACGGCCTCGCCGCGGCGATTGAAGATCATCGCTCCGGGCATGGGAGTCTCGCCCTGCAGACGCAGATAACGGCTCAAAACCTCCGAGGAAAACAAGGGCCCGTGACCGGACGCGTCGGCCGGAGCGCCGAAACCGAGCATACTCAGATGCCGGGGTCCGAAGCCGGCATCGAGCGTATAGACGCTCTCCCCCGGGACTAGGGCGGCGGCATCGCCGAAAGACACGACCGGCAGATCCGCGGCGGCGATCTTGGCGAAAACGACGCCCGAATAAGAATCGCGCAGGACCCGCTCGACCGCGTAGACCCGACCGCCGACCAGGGCGGCGAGATCTTTGGCTGGCTTGCCTTTGACGGCGACGAGCGCCTGACTGCCGGTGAGCAGCCAGCCGTCGGAAGTCAGCACGGCGCCGCTGGCCAGGGCCTCGTCCGGAAGATACGCATCCGCCAGCGGATCGCCGGAAACGGACTTGGCCGCGAAGAACAACACAGCTGATTGATCCGCGATGACCGGCGCATCAGCTTCAGCGCTGTCAGAACCGAGCCGGGCCGCCGTACCGCGATCACGCCAAACCGTGAGCGTGGATGCCGACCCGCTGTCGGCCGGCAACAGATACGTCGCAGACAGCAGGCCGCCAACCAGACCGGCGGCGAAACCGAAAAAGACGCTGCTCACGAAGAACGGGGTCCAGCCGGACCGCGTCAATTCGATAACGCCGTGTTTTTTGGGCCACATCATAAAATAGTGATCAGAACCAACCGGCGGTCGCCAGGAGAACAGCGATCGACAGGAAGGACAGCGCCAGTTCGCGCCGAAAATAACGAACCTCGCCCGCGCCCCGCATGATCATCCGGACCACATACAAGGAAACGGCGAAAAGAATGATATTGACCGTGGCGTTGACCAGGCTGCCGGTGGGCAAAAAGGAAAAGCCGACGTAAGCCTGAAATTCCAGGGCGCCGAAAACCACGACCACGACCGGAAGTTCCGCCGAAGATAATCCGAAACCAGCCAAGCTCTCGCCGGCCAACCCGGCGACCAAAGCAGCGGCCGCGAGACCGAGCAATGGCATGGAAATGTAATAATAAGAGTTGATGCCGTACAAAAAAGCCAGGAACAGGAACAAGCCAGCCAAACCGACCAAATTAGCCAGATAAGCCAGAGCCGGATCATCCGGCGACTCATCGGACAAGACCGAGCGCACCTGGCTCAAATGGGATCCGACCAGCGCCGTAACGACCGCCGCGAGGAGATAACTGCCGACTGTTGATTCGATGATCAACAGATAACCGAAGCTGGAGATGAGCAGGACGAAGGACGGCAGACAAGCACGCCAGAGCCGCCACGGACGCGCCGCGCCCATACCGAGCCAAAGGATGGCGGCTGTGAAGACCGCCAGCGCCGCACCCAAACAGACCGCCCAGATGACGATGGCGACGGACAAGTGGCGCGCCGGCAACCAGATGGCCGCGACCAGGGCGGCGCCGATCAGGATCGCGACGACCGCGGGCAGATCGCGGAAAGATATCTTAGGCATAGATCAGGCGAAAACGTCAGCGCGGAACATAATGGATGAGAAAGCGCATCCGGCCTGGTTCGAGGACGATCGAATTCAGTCCGCCGAGACCGGACATGGCCGAAGTCAGAGCCTCCCCGATCACCCGATCCAGCACGGAAGCGAAAAGTCCGGACAAACCGTCGGGAATATCGAGAGCGCCGAGGCGGAGACCGGTGACCTTGATCTTGAGCTGGCCATTCTGGACCACGGGTTCGATATCGGCTCGAACGGTCGCCTGCCGATCAGGACGGTCGATCAAACCATAAAACTCGAGATGTCCGGGATCGACAGCAATCTGGGTGCCGCTCAAAGCAACCGGCAACTGGGCGCCGGCCGCAGCCAAGGATCCGCGGATAATGGTCGTGAGCTCGGCTTCGCTGAAACTGATCTCCAGCGACTGCAGCAGGGCGTCGTATTTGGACTTAAGCGCCGCGGTTTTGGCGATCTGCTCCCCGGTCGAGCCGACGAGCGGCAGGACCTGGCGCGCAGGCTGCGATGGTTCGTACAACCAGCCCGTCAGGACCGGGACCGTGACCAGACCGGTCTTCGCGACCAGGGCGGCCGAAAGCAAGAGCGGCACGGCAACAGCCAAAAGTTCCAGCACCAAGCAGCCGGCGCAACCCAAAAGCTTCTTGCGGCGCTGTTCGTGATGGATCTCCGTGAGGATCTCTTTTTTGAGCGCCTCGCGATCCGACTGATCTTCGTTCTCGATCCTGGTCATAATGGATGCGACAAACCGGCGGCGGATCTATTGGATCAGCCAAGAATTTTCACCGAGCAGATCGCGGGTATTCGCGAGCACCAACTTCTGGTCGGCTTTGGAGCCTGACATGGCCCGACGCCATTGTTCGAGCAGCAGGACGCAGGACAGGTGGATGTTCTGGTCCGCTCCGGGGACACGGAGGCGCAACAGCCGCTCCTGGGTCTTATCGATGAGATCGACGAAGATCGGATCGATCGCGGTGAACGCGGTCTCGTCCAATTTCTGCGCCTGAACAAAAAATGGCGTCAGGACCGAACCGGCGGCAGTGCGGTATTCAGCTTCGCTGGGAGCAGTCACAACTTCGGACGCCGGAGCTTCGGCAACGGGCAAAACCCGCAGATTCAGAACGCCGTAACCGATGCCCGCGATCACCGCCAGGCCGAAAACCGCGAAGACGGCGAACCGGTTGATGAGCCGATGTTTTTTCTCATCCATAATAGCCATAATATAACAACATCCAGCGTCTTGGTCAAAGCCTTGACCGCGCCTTAAAAAACGCTCAATTGAGCCGCGCTAGGCGGTCAGTCGCGGTCTGAAGCGGCAGCCTCGCGCTGCGGCCGCTCCCAGCGGTCTCCCCGATCGACATTCCGATCGTCGATTCCCGTATCATTGTCGCCATCTTCCCGCAGCGTTTCCCGGCCGCGCGAATGCTCCGGCCATTTCTGGTCCGCGCTGATCAGCATCTTGGCCTGCTGGGCTTGCCGGCCGGCTTCCTGGAACACAGCGAAGGCTTCATTGAATTTTTCCACGATCATGGCTGCGCGGCCGGAACTGACGGCGGCTTCGGCTAGAGCGATCAATCCGCCGGCCTGGTCGATGGTCTTCACGGTCAGACGCGATCGATCCTCTGCGAACTTTTCTTTCACCGCGGTCAATTTCTTCTCAGCGTCGGCCAAGCTGGCCTCGGCGGCCCGGCGGTTGTCGGGAACGGTCACAGCCTGCTCCGAATCGGAGCGGCGGACAGCGGCGCGGCCAGCCTGTTTCTCGGCGGTCTTGATGACATTCGCGGCACCGACGGCGCGCCGATCGTCGGGCTCGGACAACCGGCCGATGACCGCCGCATGGCCGCGCAACGCGCTCTCCAGTTCTGAACCCAACTCAGCCGCCTCGCGGGCGTGGCCGCCGCGATCGATCTCAGCCAGATGTTCCTCGGCGCTGGCTGCGTGGGCGTTGATCCGCTCTTCGATGATGGCGGCCTTGTCCGCATCAAGATCGCCGGCGTCAGCCAGAACCTCGGCTTCTTCGAGCCGACGCTCGGCGCGGCGCGTTTCCCAGCGGACCTGGGCTTCCGGAGTGACCGCCAAAGCCGAAACAACCTCTTCATTAACAGCTAATTTGAAGCCGTAAAGCGCATCGCCAGGCATCGCGCTTTCAGCGGCATAAGAGACTCCGGCGCTACCCACCAGAATCGCGACAATCATGGCCGCGGCCAGGACCGGACGGGCCGAAGACCGCAGTGCGAACGCCGACTGCCGCCAGAACCCGAGCCAGGCGGCGATAAAATTTTCGGACGCGCCGGCCCGCGGACTGGCCGCGTATTCGACCAGACGGACGCGAAGAAACTCGCGTTCGGCTTCGGTCAGAGCGACGCGTTTCGATCGTTCAGAAATATTATTCAGCAGATCTTCCATAGCGCGTTTTATCCAGCGTGAATTCTTTCTTCAAAGTCGCGACGGCGCGATTGATCCGGACCGAGACGACGTTCTCAGACAGACCGGACAACCGGGCGATCTCCTGCGGACCCAGCCCTTCGAGAAAACGATGTTTCAGGACGTCGCGGAAGGCCGGTTTCAGACGGTCGATCGCGGCGACGACGCGGGCCGTTTCCGCGAGCTGCTCGGCGGAACCGGATGCGCCGGTCGGATCAAAACCCTGTTCGAGCAGCGCTTCAAGCGAGTCCGTCTGATGACGACGGCCGGCGTCGATGGCCAGGTTGGTCGCGGTCCGATAAAGGAAGGCTTTGATGTTGCCGATCTCGCCGCCGCGGCACAGGTAGTCCCAAGTCTTCATGAAACAATCCTGGACCAGATCACGAGCCTTCTCGCGATCGTAGACGCGAAAATAACAGTGCCTGAAAATGGCGTCAGCGAGCTCGTCGTACGCCTTGATGAACTGAGCCTGGTTGTCCCCGCTCGTTGGATTCATCGTAATAATATGACGTTTCAAGCAGCCTTATCTTACAGGGCTGATAGGATAATTTAGCTTGGATGGAGGGGGAAAGCAAGGGAGCAGGAGATGCGGAGTCAGGGAGAGACGGAGATGCGGAGATACGAAGTGGCGGAGTCAGGGAGTTTGAGAATGCTGGATTCCCGCCTACGCGGGAATGACAAAAAGAGAGTGCGGGAGTGGTCGGACCATCAGTCGAGATGTCTATAACCTAAACGCGAAAAAGTCACGTCCAGTTGTTTTTTCAAAGCAGCCCGACCATTACCGCCTTTCAGATATCGTTCCCGCCGTGCGGCCTCAATTCTAGTCAAATAAGCCTCGTAATAGATCAACTTCAGCGGCCGCCGGTCTCTGGTCGATCTCACCATGCCCGTACGATGCTGACACCAACGTCTGCGCAGGTCGTCCGTCAGACCCACATAAAGCTGCCGATCCTTCACGCTAAATAATACGTATACGTAGACGTAATGCATACCGCGTTTCCTACCATAAGGCCAAAATCAGGTAAAGCGCCAAGCTGAGCTCGGAAAATACAAAAAACCAGCCGGTGTTACCCGGCTGATTCCCACCACTGAACTCGGCTCGAGCGTTGCAGTGGGCCAGCTCAGCTGGCCGCACCTCGCTCTGATCGCTCGGTTGTTTCATCAGAGAATGCGAAGCTGAGCTTCGCCTTCATCTTTTGAAACCGAGCTGAGCTCGGTGGTGGAGATGGGGAGATTTGAATCCCTCGCTCCGACTCGGGCCCCGGGGCGCTGCGCACCGGTCCGCCCGCTAGCGGGCGGACCTCTCGCGCCCGAGTTCAAATCTCCCCCATAAAACAAAAGCGGACGACTAGCGTCGCCCACTTTTGATTGGTGGAGATGGGGAGATTTGAACTCCCGTCTGGCGAGGTATTTCCCGACACTTCTACAAGCGTATTCCGTTTGGTATTTCGGCTCGGCGGTGAGAAACGGAATAAACCCGCCGGACCTATCCCCTGCAATGGTCGGCCTGTCCGCCGGGGCCGCGGTCAGGCTCTGTCCGATAGATGACACCGGGATCCCGCTTATCGGACGTCAGCGGGGCCGATGGGTTCGCGCGTTACGCGAGAACCGGAGCGAATGAAGGCGCGAAGGCGTTAGCCAGGGCGGTCTTCACCCGATTGACCAAGTTTGCACTTGTTCAGTATCCGTTGATTTACGAGGTAACGGACGTCCTCGGCTCGCATGCCGTGAAAAAAACTCCCATCGATGCCTGGCATCCCCAGGCGGCTGATTGGCTGCTTAGCTGACGGCTCATGGCCAATGGCCAACTGCTATCAGCTATCGGGCTAACCAGCTACTTCATCGCGCGGCGCACCTCCCTATCAAGCTCGCGCCTCTTGATCGTCTCCTTTTTCTCATACTGCTTCTTGCCGCGCGCCAGACCGAACTCTAATTTGATGCGCGACCCCTTAGTATAAGCAGAAAGAGGCACTAAAGTCAATCCTTTCTGCTCCATTTTTCCCATAAGTCTCAGCAATTCCCGCTTGTGGAGCAAGAGTTTGCGCGTGCGCCGGGCGTCATACCCCGGCAGCGGTCCGGCTTTGGGGAAAGGCGGGATCTGAGCATTCATGAGCCAGGCCGAGCCGCGATTCAGGGTCACGAATGATCCGGTCAGGCTCATCTTGTCGTCGCGAACGGACTTGACCTCGTGACCCAGGAGCTCCAAACCAGCCTCGAACTTCTCGAGGATCTGATAGTCATAATGCGCTTTTTTGTTCTCGGCCAATCTGGGCATAAAATTCGGCTATCCGCACTGTAACACCGAACACTCCCCCGCTCAATGCCGCGGCTGGCGTCATTCGACCGGGACCGTCGGATCGTCCGCGATGAGGCCGCGATCCTTGAGGACGGAAAAACGGTGCGCGACGAACCCTTGGTAATCAGCGCTGCCCGGGACGAGGTCGTAACGCATGGCGCGCGTGAGATCGTCCAGCGAGCGCTGGCTGTCGGCCGTGGCCTCGATGGCGCGGGCGGCCTTGGCATAAAGAACGTTCGCAACGAACTGGCGCAGCGCGGGCTGATCCGCGAGTTCGGCTTCGGCGGGCAGGACTGGCGGTTCGAAACCCGGACCAGGATCGCGGCGCGTGCCGTCACGCAGGAACTCGAAATGCAAACCGTCGGCGCGCGACCGCCAGCCGGACACCAGCGAATCCGCGGCGAAAGTGAGGAAGAGCGGCCGCCCGGCGAAACGCTCGTCAGCCAGGACCGCCGCGAGCAGCCGCTTCTGCTCGACGCGCAGATTCGCGTCGTCATACGGCACCGGCAACACCGGCGTCGTGAAGCAGCTCATGCCGGAATCCTCGACGATCGTCACGTCGGGACGCAGATGCTCGACGACGCGCAGATAAGCCAAAGAGAGAACAACCGTGTCGTGGGTGAAGACGCCGCCTTTGACCACGAGCACCGCGTCCGGCGGCAAAGTTTCGAGAACGCGGCGGCTGTAAGCCTCCACGAAACCGTCGGAATAAGCCGCGACCTGGACCAGATTGTTCGCGATGAACAGGATGGGCAGCGCCAAAAGAAAGACCGCCGCGGCCAGCCGCAAGAACAGCCGCCGCCCGGGCTCAGTGAGCGATCGCACGGCCGCGGCCGCGCCGACGGCAGCCAAGACAGCCAGGAACAAGTAGCCGCCGACCGAGTAGACCCGCGCCAGATATTCAGTAGTCTCGTTCAGGGCGGAAGCGCGCAATAATTGGGTGAGCGGCGCTCCGAAAACTATGCCGAGCGACGCCAGACCCGCGACCCAGGCGACCCGAAGACGGCGCGTCCGCAGCAGCAGGAAACCACCGACGGCGGCCAAGCCGATCACGAGCGGACCGAGATAGACGGCGAGATGCCAGAAAGACACTCCGACCAGACTAATCTTGTTGTAGGACAACAGGCCGAAATCCTGATGGCGGCGGAACACCAGGTCCAAAAATCCGCTCAAGCCTTCAGCCGGCTGAAAGATGAAAGGCGCTCCAAGCCAGGCAGCCAGCGGCAGATACAGATACGGTGAGAGACCGAGCGCCAAGCCGCCGACGGCCGAGCGCCAGGCGTGACCAGATGTCCATGCGCGCAGCTCAATCAAAACGGCGGCGAGGATGACGAGCGGCAAGGACGCGGCGGCCAAAAAAAGGTGGTTGGCGCCGGCCAGGCCGACGAATAAGAAAAACCAGAAGAGCCGACGAGGGCTGGAAGCCGCGGCGTAACGGATCAGCATGACCACGACCAGGGAGAGCAGCAAGGCGTGCAGCGGGTAGACCTGGGCATAGAGCGCCTGACCCCACCAGACGCTGGAATACGCCGCTTGCAGCAATATCGAGGCGATGGCGATCTTCTCCAGCCAGCTCACGCTCCCCCGAAGCGCGAGATAGGCGCGCTCGGCGATCCAGTAAGCCGCGGCCACGGCAGCGGCGGCGCAGACGGCGGAGAACAACGCGATCCGCCAGGGTATCGTCCCGAACGGCAGCCAGGAAAAGACGTGAGCCAGAAGCACGTAAAGCGGGTAGCTTGAGGGATGCGGGATCCCCAAAACCGCCGCGACCGTGACGAACTCGCCGCTGTCTTCGAAGGACACCGTGCGCGGCAGGGTCGGCAAATAAGCCGCCAAAGACAAAACGAACAAGACGACCGGAACAAAGACGGTCGAACGCCCCAGATCAGCCAATTTCTGCCTCAATCGATCCATATCACTGCCCATGATATAACAAACCGCGGCAACTGGTAACTAGCAACCAGTCACTAGTGACTAGTCGCTGGTGGCTCGCGGGCTTTACAGTTGTCCAAAAATGGCCTAAGATAGCCTCCATAATCAACGTAGTCATCTTAACCCCCACGGCCTTGCGCATCTCCAGGAGACGTTTCAAACCCAAGGAACCAGCAGTCATCTTTTTGATCAACGAACAGATCCGCTTCCCCGAACTGCGCGTCATCACCGACGACGGCGAACATCTGGGCGTGATCACGTCCGCCGAGGCGCTCCAGAAGGCCCGGGAACGCGAACAGGACCTGGTGATCATCCAGCCGAAGGCCGAACCGCCGGTCGCCAAGATCATTGATTTCGGCAAATTCAAATACGAGCGGGACAAGGAGATCCGCAAGCAGAAATCCAAGGTCAAGACGGTCGAGGTCAAAGGCATCCGCCTCTCGGTCCGCATCGGCGAACACGATCTGAACATCCGTAAAGACAAGGCCAAGGAGTTCCTCGACGACGGCGACAAGGTGAAAGTCGAGATCATCCTGCGCGGCCGCGAGAAACGGCACGGCGAACTAGCCCAGAAGATCATCGAGCAATTCGTGGCCGCGGTGAACAAGGAAATGCCCGTGAAGGTCGAGCAACCGATCACTCGCCAGGGCGGACAGTTGACAAGCATCATCGGCAAAGCGTAATATCCTGGCGTTGCCGCTCAGCGCGGCTGGCGGGCCCAGAGCCCGTTTTAATGCCTTTTGAGAAGCGGACGAGATCACGAACCGCTGACCAACGTTATGAAAACCCACAAAGCCATCTCGAAAAGATTCAAGATCACGAGGACCGGCAAAGTCCTGAAGCGGGTCGCCGGACAGGACCATTACAATTCCCGCGAGCCGGGCAAGGTCACGCGCAACAAGCGCCGCGACTCGCAGCTCGAGGGCCGGGTCGCCCGGAACGTCAAAAAAGCCATCTAACGCCGCCAACCGTAACACCGAACTGTTATGCCGAGAGTCAAACGCGGAAAACTCCACCTCAAGCGCCGCAAGAACCTGCTCGCCCAGACCAAGGGCTTCATGTGGGGCCGCAAGAGCAAGATCAAGCTCGCCAAGGTGGCCGTCTACAAGTCCGGCAAGAACGCCTACACTGGCCGCAAGCTCAAGAAGCGCGATATGCGCGGACTGTGGCAGACCAGGATCGGCGCCGCCGCCCGGGTCGAAGGCCTGAGCTACAGCAAGCTCATCGGCGACCTGCACAAAGCCGGCATCACCCTGAATCGCAAGTCCTTGGCCGCTCTCGCCGCCAAGTATCCGGAAGCCTTCAAGGCCGTGATCGCCGCGACGAAGAAGTAAGTGACGCAGAAAAAACCGCCCTTAACGGGGCGGTTTTTTGAGAGACGGAGTGCTGGAGAGACGGAGTGCAGGAGTCCGGGGATACGTTCGCGAACGACGCATCTCCGTCCTTCGGTGTCAGGCACCTGGAGTGCCTGACACCGAAGCATCATCAAATGAGCTTAAAAATGATGCCATGACCTAGGGTGCCTGTCCCCTCGGTGTCAGGCACCGGGGACGGACCGCCTTTCGCGGCCCGGCGGTTTTCTTTACGAACGGGAGAGTGCCGGAGTGCTGGAATGCCGGAGGGCTTCGTCACTCCCTGACTCCGTAACTTTATCACTCCCAATCTTGACAAACCGCCTTATTTCTGCTATAGTTAGCCGTTTCAAGAATTGTGCTTGAAACCAGGCCAAAATTTCAGTTCGTTGAAAATTCACGGAACGATCAACCCTTTCAGAAGAGGAGAACGTCATGACCAAAAAGAACGGAACGACACCGTCCGAGATCCAACCAGTCGTAACCGAGGGGGAACCCATGCCGAACGAACGCGAGATCGATGATCTGGAAGCTGGTGCCGAACTTCAACAGGTAGCCGAGCACGAACAGAAGATGAAGCGTGCCGGTCGGACCACCCTCGGCGCTTTCATCATCCTGCTGGTCGGCCTCCTACTCTACGGCATCGCCAGCGTTGTCGACAGCAAGACGAAAAGCGGCGTCACGGTCATCGTCCCGGCCGTCAAAGGCGTCGACGCCTCGGACTGCAGACCGGGACAGTGGCGCGTCGAAGGCAATCAACTGGTGTTCACGGAATGTGCGAAGGCGATGTTCAACGGAAAGTGATCATCGCCTCGCGGGAACCTGCCGACCGCCGGCCAACCGCCGGCCTCGGCAGTCTCCATCCGCCGAGCAAAACGAAAGGAACGGGTCATGAAGATCACGACCAAGGGAACCGACCAGCAAGGTTGCGTGGGAGAACCCCTGCAGCCTCTCCAGGTCTGGCTCAAGGAAGAGTGCGGGCTCATCAACATGCCGGTGCACTTCCGGCTGATCAAGGGTCGCGGAAAATTCACGCATCGCGACGAACGGACTGATTGGTCCGGCGAAGCGATCGCGGAATTCATTCCCGAAGCGGCTGGGCCGTATACGATCGATTGTCTGATCGGCCGCCGCGAACAGAAAGGGCAAACGATGCAGAAAGTCTCGTTCACGGGACAGATTTCCCCAGCAGCACCGCCGAAGTCCGACTTCACAAGCGACATCTCGCAGATGATCGATGAGGAACTGGCTGTGGCGGACCAATCCAAGGTCTCCGCGCCAGCGACGGAATCACCGGCGCCGACATCGTCGTTCGAGACGCTGTTGGCGGCAGAACTGGCGGTCGATGAAGACCTGCCGCCGGCCGAACAGATCGAGCCGGTCGAGCCGCAAGCGCCTCCCCCGCCGGAGACGCCCCCAGCGGAACCCGAGACGGAACCGCTGTCCAAGCCGGTCGAGCCGGAAAATCTCCGGGACCGCGAAGACAATGCGCAATTCCAGAACGAGGACGTTTCGACCCCGAACTGGAAACAGAAGATCGTCTGGGCCGTCATGGCTCTGGCGATCGGCGGTTTCCTGGCGATCATTGCCAACCTCGACCGAAAGGGTCAGCTGCCGACCGCCGGAAACTCCGGAACCGGAAGCATCGACTGCACTCAGGCCGCTGTCCAGGTCGTTGACGGCGACAAATTCGTCTTCAGCGGCTGCGTCAAACAGCCTTAAGTCCAGTTCGGTCCCTCACTAGCCGCCGAGCTCTCAGCTCGGCGGTTTTTCTTATCCGAGCGCGCGGAACCGGCTCTGCCAGGCCGGGGTCTTGATGAAAAAACGTAAATAGTCTACGATACTTTTGCTAAAAGCAGCGGTAGCACATCCGACAACTGATCGCGCGTGGGTCCGTGGTGTAGCCCGGTTAACACGGGCCGCAGTACTGCGGCCAGACCGAGGGTTCGAATCCGCATGATAACCACCCTTTACGTCATCAAAAATACAAAAGGCAACTACTATATCGGAGTCACTGGAGATATTCACCGGAGACTGATCGAACACAATTCGGGAACAAGTCTTGCTACCAGAGGAAGGGGTCCGTGGAAACTGGTGTATACGGAAACTTTCCTTTCGCCGCAAGAGGCGAAAAAACGCGAGTATCAGATCAAGCAAAAGAAACGGAAATCATACATTGATTGGTTGATAAATGCGCGTGGGTCCGTGGTGTAGCCCGGTTAACACGGGCCGCAGTACTGCGGCCAGACCGAGGGTTCGATGCCAATCATCCTGATCAAAACAGAGGTCGTACATCCGACAACTGATCGCGCGTGGGTCCGTGGTGTAGCCCGGTTAACACGTCTCCCTGTCACGGAGAAGACCGAGGGTTCGAATCCCTTCGGACCCGCCATAAAAGAACTGTTCATGTCGAACGGTTCTTTTATTTTGCCGCTCCTGCCCATGGTGTAGCCCGGTTAACACGGGCCGCAGTACTGCGGCCAGACCGAGGATTCGAATCCCTTCGGACCCGCCACGTAAAAACCGCAGCGCAAGCTGTGGTTTTTACGTACCACGTGGACTGCCTGAAAGGTAGTCTTTACGTGGTCGACCACGGGGGCTCTTGACATTTTTTTTTTGCTATCCGCTATACTCCACCCCGCTCACTCAACTGAGCGCCCTAAGCACTCGTTTGGGGCAACCGAAAACAGGAGACGAGAGATGAAATCGCTCATTCAAAAACAAGTTTTGGCCGTCTGCGAAGTGCTTGCATTCTGCGCCCTCACTGGTTGCGGGACCGAAGACGAGACCATTGATCCGGACAACCTTCTCGATTCCGTCGACACCGTCGCGCAAGCCCTGGATTCCGCGCATACGCGCGTAATCCAAGAGTGCTCGCAATCCATGTCCGGCAGCTGGTGGACGTACAACGAGACCAACTGGCCGACGGGGACGACGTACGGGACGTATGCGTACATCTCCAACGATCTGGGAGCGTGGGGAAAGTTGTTGGATAACACCTACAACTACGGAATCAGAGGCTGGTGGACGTCGTGCAGAAAGACAAACTCTCCGCAGACCAACAACTACGGGCCCTGTAGTCTTACGTACGGCGATCTGGACACCGCGAGCCTCTACGATTGCCAAGGCACATGCACGGGCGGCATTCACCATCGTGGCGGACAATGCAAGCCATTCATGAACTTGGTGGCGTACCGCTCTGGCACGTACCAAAACCCGGGCTACGCTTGGAAGTCATTCCCGAACGACGCCACGATCGCGGCAAGCGACCCCAACGGCACGCTCATGCCTGCGGCGACCTATGCGAATATCGTCGAAGGGGATTACCTCCGGCGACCCTACGGACACGCCTTGATCATAGTTCGCAAGATCAGTAGTTCCCAGGTCATCGTGTTGGATTCGAACTGGTCCGGCGGCAACGGGACGGAACAAATCTCATCACATAGCATGGCCTTCGGCAGCGGCGATAGCGACAGCAATCTGGGTGCCTATCGCGTTCTTAAATGCGCATATACGGGCGGATGTTGATGCTCATGTACATATGACGCATTTCGGGGAGGGTTTCATGCCTCCCCTTTTTTCTTGAAAGACACTTACTACGAGATGATCTTGCGACATACTGATACAATTAGGATAATAGAGATAAGAGTGTTAAATGTTTGAGACCGCCTTATGATAAAACGATTGAAAATCACGGTCATCTGCATCCTGACCATCATGGCGCTTGCGCTTGTCTTTGTACGTTTTGCATTACCGAAGCCATCCACGCCAGCGCCCGCGATTACCAAGGCTCCTCCGGTGCCGGCGGGGTCGTTGGTCGATCTCTCCAAGATCGCCTATGACGCTAAGACGACCGTTCCTGGTACTGGGGTTACCTTTTCATACCCGAAAGAAGGCTATTACGGGAAAGGTGCACAGTTGGTGAATCAAGTATGGACATCTGACCTGAATGTTAATCATGCTTCATTTCCCGAAATCGAGAGCCTTTATTTCACTTCACTTCATGACAGTATTTTGAATGCGCAGCAAATCAGTATTCGAGTGTTTCGGCTCGAAAAAACAACGGACATTGAGGACGTATTGAACGGATTGGGAATACCCGGACCCTATTACCCCCTTCCAGGACGTTTCGAATCAATCAATGGAACACGTTACTATCTCCAACCTGGAAAAACCTCGGGCCTCAATCTTTTTATTGTCTACGGATACGACGCGTATACGATCGTAAACGGCCGGCTTCTCATTGTGTCGTTCCAGGGTGGTTTTGATGCAAGCGATGATAATAAGACCCCTGATCTTGTCATGCAATTTCTCTCGCGCCTGGATTTCTCCTGTACGTCTACGTCGGATTGCTCAGTAAATTCATCTCCGATCATTGTATCAAAGGGGAACGAGCAATAGATTTGAAAAACCTGATAAGGATGAGACGCGGCTATTTTAAAATGGAATCGGGCTACATGCCATATCTTGATGCCATGAGCGCGGTTCTAATGTCGTCCACAATGCCCCGCCATCGAAGAAACGCCCGAAGAAGGGCGTTTTTTCGCATCTCGCCAGGATGCCCGGTTAACACGGGCCGCAGTACTGCGGCCAGACCGAGGGTTCGAATCTCCCGCCATGACAGGCGTGGATCCCGCTCACAATATCGTAATAACAGAAAGCGGGACCTTCGGACCCACGCACATCATTGACGCGACCCCTGATCTTTGCTTATCTTTAGCAAGCGAAACGGTTCTTTAAAAATTCATTCATGAGACAGCGCCTCGGGCATAAAGGCCCCCACTCCCGCCGACAGCCGGGTTGTGTCCGGCGCGCTGCCTCATGAAAGAGGAAGCCGCCGGCCGGAGCGACTCCGGCAGATCCAGAACCCAGGAGATGACGATGACGACGCGATCGATCACGTCCATGACCGACGGACAGCAGAAGCAATTCAGAAGATTCATCGAAGACGCCGCAGACAAAGCTCTCGCGGAAACCAGCCTCAGCAAAGACGAACTTCAGAGGCTCATCGCGAACGGCGGCAAATTCCAATCGTCCATCATGGCGGCGATCCGGGAATTCTCCGGCACCCGATTCCTTCGTGAGGAGATCCTCTCTGATTGCACGTACCCGGAAGAATACAAGGGGCCGAAACCGATCTCGGAGCAAGTCGCGATCCTCTTAGAACGCTTGCCGGCACTCGGGAACGCGACATACGACAAGAAGCTGGCCACACGGCCGCTGCCGCCGAACACCGAAGGGTGGTTCGCTATCCCGAGGTGGGAGAAGCTGGGATCCTCCTACACCGATGCCGTGGAAAGAATGTTCAGATCCTTCTGGCCCACGTGGAATTTCAATATCCATCACCGCCCGATCGGAAGAAGCCATCTGCGCCAGCTCGCCGAGACGACGCGGGCCTTCCAGAGACTCGGCGACGAGCAGTTCGGACACGACATCCTCGTCGTCCCCGCCCAATTCGGTCTTCGCCACCGCGGCCGTTCGGCTCGCCGGGCCCGCGAGACGATGAATGTCGACGAATTCGCTCTCGGCGTGTTCGCTGTGGGATGCATGCTTCTGACTCATCCTGAGCGGCAGCAGCTGATCAAGCAGAAACAGCTCCAGGTCGACTGCGCTGGCGACGAGTACGCCATTGATGCTGATCAGTTCTTCTTTGCGCCATCCTTGGCTTTCAACCGAAAAGAAGCTTACCTCGGCGTCTCCGAGGATAGCGCGGTCTACAACGATTTCGGCGTCGCGTCAGGCTTCCTCTTGCTGTAACCGCTCCTTAACCGGCCGCCCGCAACGCAACGCGGGTGGCCTTTTTCTTTTGCGCCAGGATTGACAAGAGCGGTTTTTTATGCTATATTTAGAGCAGTAATTGAATTTTGAGGCCAAAATTATGCTCGAACGTATGACTCCTTCGCAATTCGACATCAACAAAGCGAGCGACGACGAGCTGGCCAAGGCTGTTGAAATTCCCGCCGCGCAGAAACAGGAAACCAGACTGAGCCCGGCTGACCGGGCCCGGCAGGCCGTTTCCAAAGCGAGCCGCGAGATCCTCGATCTGAAGATCCACGGCGCCAAGCAAGGCATTCCGGATGAACTCCAGGAGAAGATCGTCGAGGCGCGGCGCCAGAACGCCATTGCCGAGACCATCGCGGCTGATCCGACTCTGGACGCCGCGGCGGCCGAAACCATGATCGCCGAATACCTGCAGATGCAGGAGACGGAGCACGAGCTCGCCACCAAAAAAAGCGGGCAGATCGACATCTCGGACGCGGAGATCGACAGCCTCGGAGCCGGTCTGGGCGAGGAACTGGCCGTGACCACGGAGCGTTCGTCGGCCGATCAATTGAAACTCGCGGCGAGCGCCGAGAAGCGCGCCATGGACACGGAAGAGAAATTCCAGGCCGACACGACCGCTTTCCGCCAGAACGCCGAGGTCCAAAAATTCGTCGAAGACAACATCCGCGGCGCCGCGGACGAATGGGATACGAACCTGCCGGGCAAACAACTGGAACTGGCCGCACGCCTCGGCAGCAACAACAAGGAAATGACCCACGCCGCCATGCAGGCCATCGATTCGCTGATCAAGGAGAAATTGCAGCGGATCAAGGGAGCTCAAGAGATCGCCGCCGAACCGAGTCTCGATCTCGGCTCAGCCAATGACGACGAACTGGATTCCGCGCTCGACAAACTCGGCTGAAACAACGTTAAAACACCCCGCTCCAGGCGGGGTGTTTTGATTCGGACTATTTCTTCTTTTTGGCGGGCTTACTACGGGCGGCCGGCTTCTTCGCGGCCGGCTTTCGAAGCTGCTCCTCGGTCTCGGCGATCGCCACCGAAGTCTTAAGCAGCGAATCCGGATTGAGCGAGATACTGTCGATCCCCTCCCGCACCAGGAACTGCGCGAACTCCGGATAATCCGACGGCGCCTGGCCGCAGATACCGATCTTCACCTTCTTCTCCTTGGCGACGCGGATGACGTGCCGCAGCGAATCATAGACCGCGTCATTCCTCTCGTCGTACAGCCGGCTGACGAACTGGGAATCGCGATCGACGCCGAGCGTGAGCTGTGTCAGGTCGTTCGACCCAATGCTGAAACCGTCGAAGATCTCCGCGAACTTGTCGGCTAGGATGATGTTCGACGGGATCTCGACCATTACGTAGACCCTGAAGCCGTCCTTGCCCCGGACCAAGCCGGCTTCGGCCATGGTCGCGAGCACTTTCCTGCCCTCCTCCGGCGTGCGGCAGAACGGGATCATGACGATGAGATTCTTGAGCCCCATCTCCTCGCGCACTTTCCGCACGGCCCGGCACTCGAGCAGGAACGCGGCTTTGTACTTCTCGTCGTAATACCGCGAGGCGCCGCGCCAACCGATCATCGGATTGGACTCGACCGGTTCGTAGGCGCGCCCGCCGATGAGATTGGCGTACTCGTTAGTCTTGAAATCAGACATGCGGACGATGACGTCCTTCGGATTGAAGGCGGCCGCGAGCCGTCCGATGCCCTCGGCCAGCCGGTCAACGAAGAAGCCCGTCTTGTCGGCGTAACCCCGGGTGATCTCGTCGATCTTGGCGCGCGTCTCGTCGTCCTGCTTGTCGTAATTCAGGAGCGCCAGCGGGTGGACCTTGATGTAATTGGTGAAGATGAACTCCGTGCGGGCGAGGCCGACGCCACGCTGGGGCAGAAACGAATATTCGAAAGCCAGCTCCGGCTCGCCGACGTTCAGCATGAGCGCGGTCTCCGGGATCTTGAAGCCTTTGAGTTTGGTGCGGCGCATTTCGAACGGCAGCAGCCCCTCGTAGATCTTGCCCTGCTCGCCCTCGGCGCAGGAGACCGTGACTTCCTGGCCATCCTTCAGGACCGCTGTCCCGTTCACGGTCGCGACGACCGCCGGCGTGCCCATCTCGCGCGAGACGATGGCCGCGTGGCAGGTCCGGCCGCCGCTATTGGTGATGATGGCCGCGGCTTTCTTCATGATCGGCACCCAGTCCGGATCGGTCATCTCGGTCACGAGCACTTCGCCCTCCTGGAATTTGACCATGTCGTGGACGTCCTTGATGACCCGCACTTTGCCGGAACCGATCTTCGAACCGATGGACAGGCCGGTGGCCAGGATCCGGCCGCGCTTCTTCAGCAGATATTCCTCGATGACGTTGAGGTCGCGTTCGGCCTGGACCGTCTCCGGCCGCGCCTGGACGATGAAGAGCTCGCCGGTCTTGCCGTCCTTGGCCCACTCCATGTCCATAGGCTGCAGGTGGCCGGCGCGCTTGGAATAATATTCCTCGATCATCGTGCCCCACTTCGCGAGCTTCAGGATCTCGTCGTCGGTCAGACAGAAACGCTGACGATCCTCGGCGGAAACCGGCACGGTCCGGATGGTCGAACCGCCCTCAAGACTGTAAATGATCTTAGTCTCCTTCATACCCAGCGTCTTGCCGACGATCGGCCGGAAACCCTGGAGCAGGGTCGGCTTGTAGACGTAGAACTGGTCCGGATTGACCTTGCCCTGGACCACGCTCTCGCCGAGGCCGTACGCGCCGTTGATCAGGATCGCGTCCTTGAAACCGGATTCCGTGTCGATCGAGAACATCACGCCGGCGCAGGAGAGATCGGAACGGACCATCTTTTGAACGCCGACCGATAGCGCCACTTTCATGTGATTGAAGCCTTTCTCAACGCGATAGACGATGGCGCGGTTGGTGAAAAGCGACGCGAAGCAGCGTTTGACCGCGTCCTGCAGAGCGAAGTCGCCCTTGATGTTGAGATAGGTATCCTGCTGGCCGGCGAAAGAAGCGCCCGGCAGATCCTCCGCGGTCGCCGAAGACCGGACGGCCGTATCCACTTCCTGGCCGCCATAGCGGGCGCACATCTTCTTGTAAGCCGCGGAAATGGCCTGGCGCAATTCCGGCGAAACCTCGGCCGCGAGAATCGCCTGGCGCACGAGTCCGCCGCGCTCGGCCAGATCCTCGACATCCTTGACGTCCAGACCCTTGAGGATCGCCGCAATCTTCGGCCGGATGCCAGCGTGGTCGAGGAAATGCCAGTAAGCCGCGGAGGTCACGGCAAAACCGTCGGGAATCGGGATGCCGCGCCTGGTGAGATTCTGGAACATCTCGCCCAAGGAGGCGTTCTTGCCGCCGACGATGGCGACGTCATCCATGTCGATCTCGCTGAAGAATTTGATGAACGGCGCGGCGACTGGCTTCTTGGACATAAGATGAACGGATGACGCCAGCCCCGGCGGCCGGCGTCGTTTTTTATCTATTCGATCGATTTAAGTTCGATGAGATTGAGGCCGCCCGAAGAACCGACCGGTTCGCCGGCGATGGCGATGATAAGGTCGCCTTTTTTGACGGCTTTGACCTTCTTCATGTAGCCGATGGAGCGGTCGATGAGTTCCTCGATGGAGTGGCAGCGCGGCAGCAGGAACGGCACGACGCCCCAGGACAGATTGAGCTGATGCCGGACGCGCTCGGAATCGGTGGAGACGTAGATCGGCATCTCTGGACGGTAGCGGCTGACGATGCGGCCGGCGTTGCCGGAAAGCGAGGCGACGAGGATCAGTTTGGCCTTGGTGTCGCGGGCCAGGATGTTGGCCACGCCGGACACGGCTTCTTCGGAACTGGACTTGCCGGACAGGAAACCAGGCTCGCGTTCGGTGTTGTCATATTCCGACATCTCGGTCTCGTGGATGATCTTGGCCATGGTGCTGACCGCCTCGACCGGATACTTGCCGGAAGCGGTCTCGCCAGAAAGCATCACCGCGTCGGTGTGATCGATGACCGCGTTCGCGACGTCCGAGACCTCGGCGCGGGTCGGCCGCGGATTCCGCATCATGGAATCGAGCATCTGGGTCGCGACGATGACCGGCTTGCCGGCCGCGCGGCACTTGTCGATGATGCGTTTCTGAATGAGCGGCACTTCCTCCGCCGGCATCTCGATGCCGAGATCGCCGCGCGCGACCATGATACCATCGACCGCTTCGATGATCTCGTCGATATGCTTCACAGCCTCGTGTTTCTCGATCTTGGCGATGATGCGGATCGGCGGGACGTAAACATAGCTGCCGCCGAGCTTGGCCTTGTGATCCTCGATCAGGTAGCGCAGGTCGTAGACCTCCTTGGCCGACCGGACGAAAGACAGCGCGATCCAATCCACGTGATGCTCCACGCCGAACTCGACGTCCGCCGCGTCCTTCTCGGTGATTGCTGGAATGGACAGCGTTGCGGTCGGCAGGTTGATACCCTTATGCGACGTCAGGATCCCGCCGGTCACGACCTCGCAGGTGATATCCCGGCCTTTGACTCCGATGACGCGCACATCCATGAGACCGTCGTCCAGGAGCAGCCGGTCGCCGCTTTTCACATCTTCATGCAGCTTCTCATAACCGACCGGGATCTTCGGCGGCGCGGCCAGGCGGTCGGTCGTGAACACGACCTTCGTCCGCGGCACAAGTTTGACGCCTTCCGCGGGCAGATTGCCGATCCGCACTTTCGGTCCCTGGAGATCTTGAAGAATAGCCACGGGCTCGTTGGTCTGGCTCGAAAGCATCCGCAACGCGCCGATGAGCTTGGCGTGCTCTTCGTGAGTGCCATGGGAAAAATTCAGCCGAGCGACGTTCATGCCGGCGCGAACCATGGCCGTGAGAGTGCTCGGGCTGCCGGAAGCCGGCCCAATGGTGCAGACGATCTTGGTTCTCTTATTTTGGCTCATAAGGCGGTTGAGGCAGGCTGTCTGTGAGGTTGCGTCCGCCGAGCTTAGCTTCAGCGCGACTTCTCGAATAATTATACCAAAAATCAGCCTCCGGCAGAATGGCTGTCTGTCTTCTGACGGATACAAAAACCACCGAGCTGATCTCGGTGGTTCGCCATTATGCAATCTCTGCGCTTAACCCATCTTGCGCCTGATGAAGGCTGGGATCTCCAGATCCTCTTCGGCCGCCGGTTCTTCAGCCCGATTATCCCGGATGCCGGCCAGGACGCGTTTGACGAATGGAGCGGTCGACGCAGCCTGTTCGGCGGCTGCCGGAGCGGCTTCCGCCGCTTTGACCTTGACCGTCTGGCGCGGCTGTTCTTCAACAGCCGCGGCCGAAGCGCGGCCGTCCTTGGTCAGAAAACGATTGGCCGAATAGCCAGCCTGGTCAGCGGCGCCTTTTTCCTGGCGCAACATCTTGCGCTCGCCGTCGAATCCGGTCGCGATGACGCAGACCTTGACCTCGTCCTTCATGGATTCGTCGATGACCGTGCCGAAGATGACCTTGGCGGTCTCATGGGCGTTCGAGGTGATGATCTTGGCCGCCTCCGAAACCTCATGCATGCCGAGCTTGCTGCTGCCGGTGATGGTAAAGAGAACGCCACGAGCCCCCTCGATCGAAACCTCGAGCAGCGGGCTTGAAACGGCGCGTTTAGCGGCCTCCACGGCCCGATTCTCGCCGGAAGCGCGACCGATGCCCATGAGCGCGGTGCCGGAACCGTTCATGATCGCCCGGACATCGGCGAAATCGACATTGATGAGTCCGGGAACGGTGATGACCTCGGAAATGCCCTGAACACCCTGGCGCAACACGTCGTCAACGGTCTCAAAAGCATCCAAAAGCGAAGTGTTCTTATCGACGATCTGCAACACGCGATCGTTCGGGATGGTGATGATGGTATCGACCTGATTGGCCAGTTCGGCATGAGCGCGTTCGGCGATATCGCGGCGCTGGGCGCCTTCGAAACTGAACGGTTTCGTGACCACGGCGACGGTGAGGGCCCCGAGATCGCGGGCGATCTCCGCGACGAGCGGCGAGCCGCCGGATCCGGTGCCGCCGCCGAGACCGCAGGTGATGAAGACCATGTCCGCGCCCTTGAGCGCGTCACGGATCTCGTTCTGGCTCTCTTCGGCAGCCGTGCGCCCCAGTTCCGGATTCATGCCGGCGCCGAGACCGCGCGTCGCGGCCTTGCCGAGATGGATCTTCTGCGGCGCCTGCGAGTAATGCAAAGCCTGCACGTCGGTATTGGCGGCGATGAATTCAACGCCCTTGATCTTCGACTGGATCATCCGGTTGACCGCGGAATTACCGCTGCCGCCGATGCCGATCACTTTAATCTTGGCGAACGTTTCGATTGCTGGTTTGACCTCGGCCATAAAAAAATGTGGTTGTCGCGTCCCCGCGCCTGGCGCGCACGGATCGTCTTCGGGGTGATTATTGCTTCGCTAAAACTATAGGCGAGGACGCACTCACGTGTCAAGGCAAAAATCCGCCAAATGAACACAAAAAATGTTCATTTTGTCCCCAGTGGTTGCGCGAGAGAGACGGAGTCAGGGAGTTTAAGAGTGCGGGAGTTCAGGAGTGCTGGAGTGCTGAAGGATGCCGGAACTTCCCCGCTCCTCAACTCCCCCACTTCCAACTAAAAAACCGCTCCATAGAGCGGCTCTTCTAGTTACTAGTTGCTAATCAGTGGACCATCGCGCCAAACCACTTCTTGAGATGCTCGGTGACTTTTTCGACCGGTTTGGATTTCGACCACTCGCCCTTGCGGCGCGCGGGCGTTTCCTCAGCTTCCCGCATCGCCCACTGCATGAGTCCGATGGCGGTCGTGTAGCCGAGATCCGTGACCTTGTCCGTGATCGAAGTGACGCCGATGGGATAGCCGAGCGAAACCGGCAGACGCAATTTTTGCTTGGCCAGGTCAGTGAGTCCGGCGACCTTGGCGCCGCCGCCGGTGATCACGATACCGGCCGGCAGCATGCCGCTCCGGTCGATCTTCTTGAGTTCGCCATCGACTTTCTCCAGGATCTCCTCGGCCCGGGACTGGATGATGTTGGCGACGTATTTCAAGGAGACCATCTCATCCGAATCAGCGCCCATCTCCTTCAGATTGATCTCTTCGCGTTTGGTAAGATCCTTGGAGACCGCGCGGCCGTAATTCAGTTTGACCTTCTCGGCAATGTCGATCGACGTCCTGAGCCCGATGGCGATGTCGCTCGTGATGTGGTCGGCGCCGATGGGCAAGGTCGCAAGATGCATGATATCGCCCTGCTCGAAGACCACGATCGAGGTGGTCGAACCGCCGATATTCACGACCGCCACGCCCAATTCTTTCTGCCGGGGCGTCACGACGACCTCGGCCGCGGCCAGGATGCCAAGCACCAGATCATCGATATTGACGCCGGTGCGATAAACGCATTTGGTGAGATTCTTGATATGTGCGGAAAGCCCCTGGACGATCTGCGCGTCGACCTCGAGCCTGATGCCGGTCATGCCGACCGGGTCCTTGACCCCCGGCTGGGAGTCGACGGTGAAGGTCTTGGGGATGACGTGAATGATCTCGAAATTGACCGGGGTGGCGATATTCTGCGCGGCCTCGATCGCCCGCACGACATCATCTTCGCGGATCTCGCCGTCCGGACGGGCCACCGCGACCACGCCTTTGCTCACGAGCGAAGAGACGTGCGTTCCCGGAATGGCGATCATAGCGGAACTCACCGGTACGCCGGTCATCCGCTCGACGCGCTCCAAGCAGCTCGAAACCGTCGAGACGGCATCCTCGATCGAGATGACCGTGCCGCGGGAGACACCCTCGGAAACCGTTTCCGCGGCGCCGAGGATGTGGACCGATTCCTTGTCGCCGACAGGCAAACGCTGCCCGACCACGATGCGGACGGCGCACGAACCGATGTCTATTCCGGCGAAAATCTGATCATTGGGCATAACGCTCGACAAATGTTTGGCGCTGCGAGGCCGTTCAAACTAACGCCGCCAGGCGCGGACCGAAGATCAACACGGCGATGATCACGGATCCGATCGCGGCAGCAAAAACCGTGCCTGCCATGATATCCTTGATGTCTTCGACATACGGATGCAGGCGCGGTTTGAAGAGATCGACCATGCGTTCAAAAATACTGTTCAGCAATTCTAACACGAGCACAAGTGCAATAGCAAGCGTCAAAATCGACCGTTCCGCGCCGGAAAGATCGAATACGGACATGAGGACGACGACCGCGGCGGCGGCGGCCAATTCAACGCGAAAATTCTGCTCTTCGCGGGCGACTTTGGCGATACCGCGGGCGGCGTAGCGGAAACTTTTGACTAATTTCTTCGGATCTAACATAGCATTCGCTCGATCAGAGGACTTTGGTCCTGAGCAGGACTTCTTGTTGGAGAAAAAACATCTTTTTTTCGCGGGCCGGGACGTTGTGATCGTAACCAAGGAGGTGGAGGAACCCGTGGACGATGACGAGAGCGAGTTCCTGCGCGCAAGGCCGGCCGATCTCGGCCGCCTGGCGGCGCACGCGGCCGGGACAGACGATGAGATCGCCGAGTCCGCCGCTGTCGGACAGGCGACGTTCTTTCCGGTCGAGCTCGTGATAGGCGAAAGACAGGACGTCGGTCGGCCGATCGAGACCGCGACGCTCGCGATTCAGCCGCCGCATTTCCGGCTCGCTCACGAAGACGATCGAGATCGCGGCCGCGCCGCTCCAACCAGCCAGCCGGAAAGACATGGCGAGTAATTTTTGCAGAGGCAGTTCCCGGAGACACGCCGGCGGACGACCATGAAGATCAACGCTCACCATACGCCTGAATCATACCGCAGGAGACGGGAATTGAAAACCGCTCCGGAACATTCCGGAGCGGTCGCAATTTCTTGGCTCTACTCAGCGACTTTCAGGCTATTCACCACCATCTTGAAAGTGACCGCGTAATCAAGTTTATTCTGGCCTCCCAGATTATAACTCACGATGAATATGCGCTTGCCCGCAGCCACGAAGGCCGTCATCTTGTCCGGGCTCAGGATCTCCTCGTGACCGCCGAGAGTCTTAAGCAATTGAACCTCGGAACCCACGACGCCTGGCGATTGTTCCAGATACCAATCCAAGAGCGTCTTGTCCGTATCATTGGTTTCGACCAACACCTGGATGAACTCACCCTTGGGCGACGTGAAGTAGGTTTCCTTGCCATCTTCGCCTTTCTCGCTCACGACCCAGGAGGCCGGACGGAAGATCTCGTAACCCTGGACCGCGCTCTTGTAGACAGCGATCCCCGGATTATTCACGAGCAGGGCCGGGCGCGGCCGGGCCGGATCGAAAAGGTTGAGTACCTCGTTCAGATCAACGAAACTGTCGCCGTCGGAATCAGGATTGCTCATATCCGAGCCGTAGATGCCGGTCTCTTCCGCGTCGGTCACGCCGTCAAAATCAGAATCCGCTCCCGGAGTCGGTTCGGGAGGTTCGCAATCAGCGGCGCAGGTCTCGAGAGTCTCAGGTTCCTCGCATTTGTTGTCACCGCAGACCGGACCGGGCGGCACGCAATCAGCAGAACATGTTTCCACGGTCTCCGGCGCCTCGCATTTGTTGTCACCGCAGACCGGACCCGGGGACGGGCAGTCGGCCGGACAAACGGCGAAATTCTCGCCGCTTTCGCATCGGTTGTCGCCGCAGACCGGACCGGCCGGAATATTGGCGTTGGTATTGATCGCGGGCTGGACCGGACCCTTGGCCTTCTGTCCGGGCTGGTAGACCAGGAAATAATACGCAGCGCTGCCGCCGAGAGCTAGCAACAGGAAAATGACGATCAGGATGATCGGCAACGCGCTGCGTTTCTTGGGCTGCGGCGGTTTGGACGCTGGAGGATTAGCCGCTGCTGCCGGAGCCGGCACTGCCGGTTTCTTCGGCGGCTCGACCACTTTCTTCTTCAGAGCCGCGCCATAAAACTCATCCGGAATGACGTGGATGACGGTCTCGGAAGAGTTGGCGCCAGGCAAAGCCGCGGTGGGCGTGCCTGGCGGTTTCTCAAAACCCGGATTCGGAGCGATGTTCGGGGTGTCCATGGGAATAGCGGCTTAGGGCGTCGGCGGCAGACCGGGCAATTTTCCCGGCCCCAGCGGATTATAGCCAGCCTTGACCTCGGCGCCATCAAGATAACCGTCACCGTCGGTATCCGGCTTCTTCGGGTCGGTCTTGTATTGGCGCACTTCTTCAAAGTCGGTCAATCCGTCGTTGTCGGTGTCAACGGCCTGCGGGTCGGTCCCGAGCTGCGCCTCCTCCATATCGGACAACCCATCGCCGTCGGAGTCGATCGGAGCGGTCTCTACGGCTGGCGGGACGATCGGCTCCTGCGGCTGCGGTTCGGGTGCTTGCGGCGCGGCCGGTTCGGGCTGGGGCTCTTGGGCCTCCGGTTGGGTCGGCTGGGCTTCCACATCGGTCGCCGCGGCCTGATCCGTTGGCGCCGCCGGAGCGGGCGCCTGGCTGCGATTCAAAAAGAAATACGCGCCGCCGCCGATCGCGGCCAGAACGATGACGCCGACAAGACCAAGCAGAAGCTTATTGGGTCCGGCCGAATACGCAGCCTGGGGCGCGGGAACGCCAGAACCAGCCGGCTGGACCGGCCTGGGCTTGTCCACTTCCGCGAAAATATCTACCGGTTCTTTGGCGTCGTCGAACATAAATTTATGTTATCTCAGCGAAAATACTACAAGCGATACCACAACCATTGTTTATTTCTTTGAGCTTATGATACAGCGGAATTCTTCTGTATTTATCATATCACATCTTTAGACCCGTTTCTATCACCCAAAATCGTCGCTAAAACCAAAATCATCTTCCCCAGCCAGGGAGGACGATCTTTTGCGGACTTATTTGCCTTTGACCAGCGGATCGCGGCCGGAACGATATTCTTCGCTGTCCGAAAGGCCGTCGCCGTCAGTATCGCTCTTGAGAGGGTTTGTCTTGAAGTTGTAATACTCGGCTCCGTCTCCAAGAGTGTCGCCGTCCGTGTCCCAATTATTCGGGTCAGTCCCGAGTTTGGCCTCTTCCGCAACCGTAAGACCGTCGCCGTCATCATCACCTGAAAGCGGCACTGGGACTGAAGGAGTATCCTGGCGCGGTTGTTGCTCACCCGCCTCAACACCTGATCCCGACTGCCCTACCGGCACTTGTGCCGCATCTTCCAGAACGGATCGAGATCTCAGATAGAACGCCAGAGCGCCACCACCCAACAGGACGACCACGAAAACCGACACGATGATAATGATGAGTTTCCGGTTCATAAAGAATTGATCTTAAGGCGTGCTGGTCTGATAAACATTCTGCGGGGTCAACGTCGGCACTCCAGAGGTGGGTACGGTCATGTCGAAGATGTACCAGTTTCCCTTGGTATTACTCGTACTCACAGGAGCCGTGATCGAAGTCAGCTGATACGCGCCGTTGTGCCAGCTGATATACATCCGGGAATTGACTTGGGAGAAATAATCGTAGCCATTACCGCTGTAGTCATTCACCCAGAATTTCCAGGTCCGCAGCACCGACCGATCATCATTCCACCGATATAACATTGTCTGCGGTGCGTAATCGAAAGTACCACAGGTGTTCCTGCCATCTGGATGGTAGCAGGACAGGAAAGCGTTCGGATTAGTATTAGCCACGTCTTGATTGCCCGGACTGCCGTACGACACTGTCGCGCTGCCTGGATCAGGAACCCAAAGATACGAATCAAGGAATCCGTTCAGGTCGCCATCCCAGATATATGCGGCCATGGCGTACCCGTAGGAAACCCGGGGCATCAGATAGAATTGCGGCGCCGACCAACTGTTCGCCGAACCGCTCGGAACGAACATCGAAGCTGCGTGATAACCGTTGACGTTGCGCTCCACGACCGCTCCAGAAAGGCCGGAAACGACCAGATTATTGGCGGGCTTGAACGGCAGCACCTTGAGCCGGACGCGGCAGTGCGCCGGCGTGCCAGTGGTCTTGACCACGTCGGCCAGATTATAATTGCCGCTGGCATCGGTCTGGATCGCGATATTATTCGGCGAACGATCGACGCCGCAGACGCCGCCGAGTTTCTTGCCGTTGGCCCAGATGAAGATCCCTTCGGTCACCTTGTCGTCGAGTCCGATCCAGCAATTGGCGCCGTTGCAGGCCGTCCGGACCTGTTCGTTCTTCGTCAGGTCGGCGATGGACGCGAGTCCGCCGTGATTGGAGCAGGCCGACTTGGCGGAATCATAGTTCAAACCAGTGCCCGTGACCGTGAGGTCGTTGCAGACACCGCGGTCGGCCAATTGAGTGGACGAACAAGCCGCGTCGTTCCACGTGCCGTCAGGGTACATCTGCGCGCAATTCTCATTGCCATCAGGGGAGCCGGTCCAGTTATCCGGCTGCTGCGTCGCCCAGTTATTGAAGTTCAGGGTCGTATCGGCATTGCAGTCGGTGTCGCTGCCGCAAGTCGTGACGCGATCGTAGTTGCAGACCGCGGCCTGAGCCTCGACAGTCGCGCCGACGATCGGAGTATTCACGAACATGGCGTCGCGCAGGTTTCCAGAAACAGCCATGCCTTCGCCAGGCCTGGTCCTGACCGTCCAGTTGTCATCGATCAGACTGTTGCAGTCATCGTCCTTGCCATTACATAGCTCTTTCGGATAGAAGACCAGGTCCATCGAGTTGGCTGGATTGCAATCGGCGACCTTGGCCAGCGTTGTCTTGGCGATATCCGGTCCGCCCCAGCAACCGGTGGACGGCGGCCAGGCCTGAATTTCGATCTCGCTGCCGGCGCAGGTCGTGATATTGAAAGAGATGTCGTAACTGCCATCGGCAGCCGTCATGACCTCCTTCAGATACGTAAGATTGCCGCCGTCCTTGCAATAGAGCTTGATCGGCGCATTGCCGACAACGCCCCTGCCGCCTTCAACCCTGAACACGCCCCTGATCTTCATCAGATTCTCATCAACCACGCCGTTGCAATTGTTGTCGCGGCCGTCGCAGACATCCTCGACACCCTCGGTCACCGAGAACGAACCGGTCTCGCCGGTGTCGCCGCTCTTCGTGTAGGTCAGGCTGAAATTCGGCCGCGAATCCCATTGGAGAGGTTCGCAATCCTTGGAGTTCGGCACGCCGTCGTTGTCGGCATCCGGATCGCAGGAATCCTTCAAGACGATCGGGTAGGACTGCGGCGGAGCGACGGGGTAGGGATTCGGGAACGGCCAGGAATTCGGCAGCTCCAACAAGTAGGCCTGCGGATTGAACAGGTTCCAGACGCCCTGCGGCGGCCGCACGTCACTATCTGTGTTGACCGTCGAGGAATCGTTGCAGGCTTTGGATGACCGGTCGACGCAGGTCCGTTTGCAGGTCTTGGCGTCGCAGCTAGCCTGGCCGGTCTGGCGTCCGAAGACCTGGTCCTGCGGCCTGGTGCTGACGCAGATCCAGTTATTGATCCCGGTCTCGCCTTCGCACTCTTCCGGTCCGGGCGGATCATGCTCGAAATTCTCCAGGATGTTGTTGCCGCAGAAGCCGCCGGTGACGGTGCCGAGCTTGCAGGCCGACGTGCAGTAAGTGCAGTCCTGGCCATAGGCCGGACGGCAGCGCTGGCCGTTCAAAGCTCCCCCGTCGCACTGTTCGCCGCGCGCGGCGCTCACGAAACCGTCGCCGCAGACAGCGTTCTTGCAGTTGACGCAACCGTCGGCGGCATCGCTGTTGCCATCATCACATTGTTCGCCGGTGTTCTTCACGCCATCACCGCAGCTGCCGGCTTCGGTGCAGCTCCAGTCGCCCCAGCGGCAGGCCAGCTGATCATCCTCCGTACCCGGCGCGTTGGCGTAGCAGGTGCGCCGCCAGCGCTTGTCATGATCGTTGGCATCGCAAAACTTGACGCAGGACCAATCCTGCCCGTTCGCGCCGAGGCCGCGGCAGTCGGCGTTGGTCGAACAGCCGGGCTGCGAAGACAGCTGCGTGCAGGTCGTCTGGTCCGCACCGGGCGGACAGCACAATTGCGGGTAATTCTGGACTCCGCCGTCGCAGACCTCGCCAGAACCATTGATCTTGCTGTCGCCGCAGCGCGGACCCAGCTCTTTGCAATCCCAGGAACACGATGGCGCACCATTGAAATTATATTGGCCGTTATCAGCGCCCAAATCACAGGCTTCGGAAGCCTGTTTCGCGCCGTCGCCGCAGCGCGGACCCAGACCGTTACAAGTCGAGTTGCACTGGCCGTAAGTCCCGTTGAGCGGACCGTCATCGCAGAACTCGCCGGACTGTTTGATGCCGTCGCCGCAGGAGCCGACCGCGCACGCCCCCGGAGCCTGCCATCTGCAATCCAAGCCGCAAGCTTTCCGCTGGACTCCCGGTCGCCCGCCGGATACGCAATCAATGATGGCCGGAGCCTGCCCTGGTTCGCACTCCTCCGGATTGGCGCCGCCGATCTGCACCACGCCATCGCCGCAATAGCCCTGGGAGCCGATCTCCGTCATGGCTTGGCAGCGCGGGCCAAGATCGTAGTTCACGCCGCTCATGAGGAGCGCGCCGCCGCCCTGGGGCTGGCAGCCGGCTTCAGGAGACCAGGCGCACTCCGACTTGGCGACGCATTCGTTCTGCGTGGTGTTGTCGGGATCGCTGCCGTCGCGCACCTCGAAACAGGTCGAGCCAGCCCAGTACATCTTCGCGTTGGCGGCGCACTTGCCGCCGAACCAATTACAGAAACCGTCCTGCGCCAGACAGGTGTTCTGTTCGGCATAGGCCGTGCACAGATAATCCTGCCCGGTCTCGAAATCGGCGTAGAGACGGAAATCCTGGCCGCCGACGCTCTGGAACTCATAGACGTGCGACTCGGCCGGACAGCGATAGACCTTCTCCGCGGCATTCCAGCAAGTGGCGGGATCGAACTTGCGCTTGTCGGCGCAAACGCCGTTCTCGTAGACGCAGATCTCGGCGTGCTGATCGCAGGCGGCCTTGTTCGGATACTGCGAACAGTAACCGGAACACTGCATGAGCTTGTTGACCGGATCGGCCACGAGACCGAAACCGAGTTCGCTGGCGAGGACCGACGTCCACGAGCCCCAGCTGCTGATCGTGCGGCCGGGCAGGAAAGTCCCGGACTCGAGCTTGGGATAGCCATCGCTCTTTTTGGCGACCAGCGCGTTCCGGAGCTGGACCAGATCGGTCCAGCGCTTCAAGTCGCGGATCAATTTATCCTTGTGAGCGCTGCAATAGAGGCCGGCGCGCAGCGGGTCGAAGCCGCCGTTCTTGACGCGGCAATCGACGTCGGCCGAACACGGGATCGGCTTGCCATTGTCGAGCGCCTGCATCCCCTCCTGGGCGGCATCCACGCAGTAGCCTTTGTTACTGACGTTCAGATTGAAATTTATCTTGTTCAGGATCTGGTCGAAGATGGCCTGAGTCTCCGCCGCCGCCCCGTCGCTGTAAGACAGGATGTTGACGTTGGTGTACAACCGGCGCTGCTGCTCGGCGGCGATGTCAACCTTGGCCACTGCCAGGCTATAGACCGTCCGCCCCTCGCGCAAAGCCGGATAGCCATCCACCGTGGTCGCTGTCGGATTGCCGCTGAAGCCCTGTTTCTGGTACCAATCGCTGATGCTCAAATGATCCAGATTGGACATGATGCGCAGACCGATGGCGTTCTTTTCCCAGGCTGTGGGCTTATCCGGGAAATTCGGGTCCAGCGGCCCCAAAGCGCGGTCGAACGTGAACAGATACTCCCGCTGGATATCGCGGCCAGGCTGCAACGAGGCGTACTTGGACTCGTTCAGGGCCGGTAAGAAACCGACGGCCGGGGTGCGCGGAGCGCTGCTCGCGGCGCCAGCTTGAGCCAGGCGCCGGCTGGCGCTGCTCAGGGCCGAAGACGTCCGCGAAAGGACTTTAACGCCGCTTTCGTTCAGCGCCGGCAGATCATCACCCTCGTCACCGCCCGCGGCGCCATCCCGACAATAATAGAAAGAAAGGTTCGTCGTGGGATCATAGAACGGGAACCACACCTGTTCGTCGCCGAGACAGGACAAGCTCGCTCCCCTGGCGGCATCCCAGGGCAAACCATGAGCCTGAACGTCGGTGCATTTCCGCCAGGACGGCCAGGGATTCCGGCACAGCATGACCGTGACCCTGGATTCGGCGCTGAGCGTCGAAGGCAGGCCCTGATCCAAGATCTCAGCGGCCACTCGGACCGACTGATCGCCATTGGCCGGGAACTTTTCGACCGGCGTCTTCCGGACCGAGACCCGGGCGGTTTCGGTTTCCTCCGGACGCGATCTGACGCAATCGGACGCCGCGGCGCAATTCTTGCAATCCGGACTATTATCCGCCTCGCCGATCTCGCAGAAACCGTTTCCGACCGCGGGACCGACGACCGTCGGCGCGACCACGATCGGCGAATCGTCAGGCTGAACGTCCCAGAACCATTTGAAACGATAATCCGGAGTGCTGTTCAGACTGGCCAGATCACCGCCGCGCGCCGGCTTGGCTTCGGCGACGAAATTCTGGTCGCCATCCAGCGAATCCTCAGGATCAGGATATACGGCCGCGTTCGTGTCCTCGGCGGTCGTGAACAGGTGCGAGACCGGAGTCAGTACCACGGAATCGATCTTGCAGACAGCGCCAGCGGTCTTGAATTCCGACGGGCTCGAATCGTAAAGCGGCACGCCGCCCGCCGTCCGCAGCACCTCGCCGGCCGGACGCAAGCCGTCGGCGCCGCGCAAAAGTATCGTGTGCGTGACATTGGGCAGATAAGAACCGGCGGACATGAAGGTCACCAGCCGCGGCTTGACGACGAGGTCGCCGGGAACACGGCAATAACCGGCATCAGCAGCTCGAACCGGCGAGACAGCGCGTTCCAAGAGGTCGAAGAGGAAAGAGATCAACCGCGCCGGAGCCTGCCACCAGGCACTCGACCGGACCTCCGGCCGGAGAGACGTTTCGCCCCAGGGCCGCAGCTGTCCGTTGACCGGCTGCCGGTCGGCGCAGGTATCGCCTTCGCCGCAATCGGCGTCCGTCGAGCACTGCTGGCCGGGTTTCTTGACGCAATATCTGACGGGCCGGCAGGAACCGCCGCAATCAGCGTTGGCGACGCAGGCAAGTCCGTTATTGGAACAGACGCTGGGCGCCTCCGCGGGCCGCGCAGCGCAAACGACGCCGAAAGAGCAGTCAGAATTGATCTGACAGCGCTCGCCGGTATCGGCGCAATATTTGGCCTGGATACAGGAACCGCCGCAGCCGGCGTCGTTCGTGCAGGTCTTGCCTGGATCATTGCTGCAGACCGAACGGCACGCTCCGTCAACGGCCGGTTCGTAAACTCCCACGTTGTCCCGAACGGAATTGATATCGACAGCTTCGCTGAAAGCGACTTTGACGGCCGTGTTGCGGCACACGTCTCCTTGTCCGGATAATGGGTAGACGAACTCCGGCACGGGCGCCGGCGCGCAACAGCCGTTCGCGGAGCAGCCCAGCGGCGGCGGAGCCGGATCCTCTGTAGCCATCTCGCCCAGCGACCGGCAATAGGTCTGAGGCTCGCTCTGTTCCAGACAGGAGCAGGTCAGGCTGACCGTGGCTTTGCCGACGCGCGTCGAATCGGAACCGAATTCGGTCAAGCCGGCCAGGACGTCATCCGACGGCCGAGCCACCGGCGGACCGGAGTAGACGCCGGCGCGGATGATCTGGAAAGGATCGATCCTGCCGTCGCCGCCGACCGGACCCGGATCGCAACCGGCCGCCTCGCCAGCGCCGACCACGCCATCGCGGCAGAACGACATTTCAGAATATTGCGCGGAAGCGCCTTCAAGCAGACAGGCTGCGGAACAGCCGTCTTGATTGGCCAGATTCCCGTCGTCGCACTGTTCGCCGGCCTCCACGATCCCGTTGCGGCAGCACCCCGTGCCGGTCGCTGCGGCGCAGGCTTTCGTGCCGGCGCGCAGACAAGTCTTCGGATCGCAACCGGCGGCCAGAATCGCATCGCTGGCGCCGGCCCCGCTGGCCGTATCACAGCCGATATCTTCGCCGGCTTCGGTCCGACCGTTGCCGCAATAATTGACGCAGGACGGCATGACTCCCTCGCTATCAGGCGCGACATCCAGACAAGATGGCAGGCTGCCCTCGCGCAAACAATTATTGCTGCAGCCGTCGCCGTTCGCGCGATTGCCATCGTCGCAAGCCTCGCCGTCGGCCAGCTGACCGTCGCCACAGGACGACTTGCCGGCCGCAGCGCCGAGCATGACGCAGCCGACGGTCGAGCCGTTGGGTTCCTGGCAGCCGGTATCGAAGACGGCGCGGACGGCGGAACAACCCGCGTCGCCGAGTTTGCAGCCCGCCGGTTCGGTCTCGATGATCGCCTCGCAATTTTCGCCGTTTTCCAACTGACCGTTGCCGCAGCACTGCGCATCATCAAGCGCCCCGCATTTGAGCGTGCCCAAAACTACGCACCGGCTGGCGTCGCACCCGCGCGTCGCCGGACTACCGACGGCCGCATCGCAAGCCGGGTCTTCCCAAGGCAGGTCAACCACGCCGTTGCCGCACTGCGGCATCTTGTTCTGAGACCCCGTATGCCGGCAATCGGAAGTGCAGCCGGCCATCATCTCCATGTTCGTATCGAGACGGACATCAGGAGCCGCCGGCGGATCAATGGATCCGGAGTTCGTGTAAAAACCATCGATGACGTTCTTGTCAGTCTTAGTCCAAAGCCAACTGTAAGCACTCGCCCGCAGCTGCTGGCCAAGATCATCGCATTCGTCAGGTTTGGCAAAAGGCACCGCCTCGAAATCGGCGCGCTGGCCGACGTATTGCAGCAGCACCGCGCTCGGCCTGACATCGGCATGATGGACGGCGCAAGGAGTGGGGCTGGTATTGGTCTTGAACTGCCAGGTGAAATAATCGCCGTCGTTAAGCTTCGAAAGCGGCACGCCGCTCCGACTCTTGATGAAACCGCTGCCGGCCGGCCGCTCGTCTTTTTTCGGATCCCAATATTGGCTCCGCAACCGGACGAGATAATTGGTGTTGCTCGCCAGGCCGGCCGAACCGATAGCGAATTCGAAGCGCCGGCCGCTCAGCTGACCGACCGAATCCACGACCTTGTTCACGGTCACGGTCTCATGGAAATATGGCGGCTGGCAGCTGATGTTGCGGCATTTGAGGACTTCGACATTGCCCGAAAAACTGGCTTCATCCATCGCGACGTTGAATTGCGCCCAGATCGCGGCGTTGCTGCAGGCGCTGCCGCAATCGGGAGCGTGAGCCGTCACCTGCGGATCAGCGAATTTGACGCTCACTTCGGCCTGGCCGGAGGTCTGCTGGCCGCCGCCCGGCGGCGCGAACGCGGCCGCGAGACCGACCGGATCCTCGGTCTCCGCCTTCGCGCGCACGGCCTGATAACACTGATGCTTGTCGGGCTGCAGGGACAGGATGTTCTCATCGGAGCTCCAGTTGATCTGGTAGATGCCCGGAGCGCACCGGAGGCGATTGCAGCTGATGTCGACCGGGAGGGCGGCGAAGCCGGCCGGATTCGCCGGCGCCGGAGCCTGGTTCGGAGCCGCCGGCGGCAGCCATTCCGGATTATCGACCTCGTCGCGATCGATCAGATATTTGAAAGGATTGACGATGACCTCGGAAAGCACGCAAGGAGCATCGGTTGCGGCGGTCTTGAATTCCAGAACGTAGTCGCCGCCCTGGTTGAGATCGTAATCACCGTCGAGATCAACGCCGTAGATATCCTTGATGCCGTTCTCGGAATCGCCGGACAAAGTGACCCGGTACCAGGTCTTCTTGGCCAGCAAAGCCCCGGCACCCTTGGGCGCGGCGACCAGGGACCTCGACCCCGGCGGCTGGGGCGGCAGGTTGGAATTCTCAAAGGTCACGTCGAACTGGCTGGTCACGTTGACCGCGGCAGCGCAGGCCGGAGCGATGCCATCGCCGCAGGTCTCGATCCGGTATTTCCCGGCGAAGGAATCGACCCGCATGAAATTATTGAAAGCCAGCTGGATGACCGTGCCAGTGCAGATATCCTGGGAGCCGGCGGACGGCGCCGGACTCTTGAAATCAACGGCGTATTTGGCCTGGCAGGTCTGTTCATGGCAAGCGCAGCGCAGGACCTGCGGCATCTCCGGCAGCACTTCGGTGCTGAACCGCCAACCGTAGGCACTGGTCGGCTTGGGAGCTTCGCAGGCAGCCTTGGTCGCCCGGCAGGAACCGTTGGGGCAGCAGACCGGCTTATCCGGCTGGTCCTTTTGGCACAGATTGTCGCCGCCGATCTTGGTGCAATCCTGGACCTTGAACGGTACGGCGTTCGAACTCCACTGGTTGTTGGCTTCGACGTAAACAGGACCAGTCTCCGCCTCCGGGGTCGCGGGATCAGGACGGGCGGCTGGCACGTAAGCCGAGACCTCCCGGTTCGACCAGGAAACGCCGGCATAAGCCCGGACCGCCGTGTTGGCCAAAAGGTTATTCTTTGAAAAATTGATGGAGTATTCGGTCAGACCGCTCTTGGTGCCGAAACGCTCGCCCAAGATCTTGACCTTGGTGGTGCCGGCCGGACCGTTATCCGGCTCGATGCTGCAGATGCCCGGCTTCGACGGATCGGAATTGATGGTGAACAGGATCGCTTTGCTCTCCTTGCCATCGCCGGAGCGCTGGACCGACAGGTCATACTGCTCCAACCGAACCGGGCAAGTACCCTTGTCCGAGCACTCGAAAGCCGTCGGGACTTTGACCACGATGTAGTTGCTGGTCCAGGTCGCTTTGCAGGGCGGAGCGGGCGGAACGCCGATGGCGACATCGCTGGCGTTGGATTTGGATACGAAACGCACCACGCCGCTCGAACCGAAGCCGCGGCCTACTATAGTAATATAGGCATCAACCGGACCGGCTGGCGGCAACACCTCGGTGATGGCCGGGGCTTCCGCTTTGTCGCCGGCGGAAACCAGGAAGATCGGATCATTCGTTGTCCACACGCCGGCAGCCTCGTTTCCGATCCTGACTCGGACAGGATACGGCCCGTCCTTGAGGGTCGGCGTAATGGCGGTGATCTTGTCGCCGGTCGACGCCCAGCCCTGGCTCGCGACGTTGGCCGCGCTGGTGCTGAGGAAAACCTGGCTCTCCCCCATTTCCCCGCCGAAATTGACGCCGCTGATGTCGAATCGAGTGCCGATCGGGCCGAAATTCGGTTTGACGAAACAAATGCCCGGCTGCGGCGGCAAAGCGGTGTCAACATCGAAAGTTCCGACCCAGCCGCGATCATTAGCGGTCGTATCCGCGAGTCCGGACAACGTCCTGATCTCGATGGGGCCGTCTTTGGCGTTCGCCGGAACCTTGACCGTGGCCTGGTTGGGTTCGACGCCGTTGGTCCACGAATCTTCGGGCGCGGCGCACAGATCGGCGACCGCGTCGTCATTCGGATCATTCACGTCGCCAAGGAAAATGACGCGTCCGGCCGGCGGTCCGAACATCTTGCCGGAGACCGTCACGAGCGTCCCGGGAGCGCCGGCCGCCGGAGAGACCGACTCGATCATGGGCAGATCGACGCATTTGCCGGCGACACAGGCGCCGGAAGCGCAATCAGCATCGCCGGTGCAAACCGCACCGCTGCAACGGCCGCAAGCCGAGGCTGCGCCGCAATCCACCCCATCCTCATCCGCGTCCTTGGCGCCATTGCAGCAATGCGTCGGCAGGACCTTGAAATTAGAAACGACCGGGGCGCTGGCGTTGCCGACGACGTCCTCGGCGGACGCGGCTGCGCCGTAAAGTGATCCGGCCGCCAACTTGGCCAGGTCAATCTGCACGGTGTCGATTGAAAAAGGATTCGCGAGCGCGGCGTTCATCTTCACGGTCTCGCCGATGATGGCGTCCGCCACCGGAGCGCCGGGAGCGCCGTCCTCGCCGACGGCCACGATCCCGAAAGTCAGGCTGACGGCAAGCTGGTTATCCTGGGCGATAGCCTGAATGTTCAGGGGCGCACTGCAGATTCCTGGCGGCGACTTCGGCATCGTCACGCGGACGTTCGGCGGCTCGAAATCAACCCAATCGCCGATCGCGACGGCGCGGCGGCAAAGCGTCCGGGCTTGCGCGGTCGTATCCTCCGGCTTGGCTCCGGGCGCCGCGCGGCAATCGAGCGGCTTGGCGTCCGGCGTTTTCAGGACATTGGTCTCAAAACCGGTCGCGCCGCCGTCAGCTTCGATGAGATACCAGACATCGCCCTTGAAACATGGCTGCCCGTTATCGCACTTCGAGTCCGGAACGAACTCGATGGTCTTGCCGACCACGGTCGAGGTCCCGGCATAAGCTTCGGTCTTGGGCTTGCAAGCGGCGATATCGAACGGAAGACTCTCGGCGCCGTCGCCCGCGCCCTGGATCCGCGGATTGCACTCCAAGACGCGGAAATGGCCGGTGACGCTCGCTGCGTCAATGCCATCATTGAAAGACATTTTGAGTTTGGAATTCTTGGACCAGCCGCGCTGATCATTCGGACCAGCCGGGGCCACGCCCTGAACCCTAAAAGTGGCGCCGCCGCCGAAGCCGTTGCCGCCGCCAGCGCCGCCCCCGCCGCCATCTCCCCCGCCGCCGACCTCGCCGCCCGCGGCGCCGATGATGAAACGCGCGATGGCGAAAGCCGACATGATGATCACGAGGCCGATGGCCGCGCTGACCATGGTCTTCTTCGCTTTGGAGATCTGTTCCTCATTGCCCTGGGAGGTCATCCAAAGGAAGCCGGCGTAGAGGATCAGGCCGACGGCGATGATCCCGAGAAAACCCAGGAAGTAGCTGATGATGCGGGCAACGGTCGTGCGGACATCGGTCGTCGTGAGACCGATCGCGGTCGCGTAATCCAACCCCAGATCAACCTGGGCGGAGACGGCGCGCGCCGACAACAAAACGGCGAAACCGGCGATGGCGGCCAATCCGGACCTGAAGATGTTGTTTTTAGCGGTGCGCATAACCATCTCGTTGGAACTTCTTTAAGGAGTGCGGGTCGGTCCCAGCTGGCAGTCGAACACTTCCTGGGGATTGCCGTCGCAGCACGAAGTGGCGCCAGCCGTGAGCTCGCAAGCGAAGCCCTGGCTCGGAAAGAAACAGTTCTGGAACGCGTCCTTGACCTGCGCTTTGACGACCGGCTGGTAGAGCGGCAGTTTCTCGGTGACAGTGTCCGTTTCCTCGTTCCAGTTCAGATCATTCAGACGGAAGAACCGCTCGTGTCCCAGATCAGTGACGGTGTGCTCCGTCGGACCCGCGCCCTGGATCGCGTTGCCGATGATGACGGCTGGCGGATCGATCGGCCTGGCGCAGGTCGAGATGTCCATCTCGCTCGTGCAGTCGGCGGTGCCGGTCTTCAGCCAGAGTCGGGCGTCATAGAACATCGTCGTGCCGCCGCGCATGGAAGCCGACATCATCGGTTTATTCCAGGCCAGCGTGACCGGAGCATCAACAGGCACTGACGACGGATCAGCCGGAGTGATGCCGGCGATCCGCGGCGGATCGAGATCGACCGCGCCGCCGATGCGATAATTGGCGACGGCCGTGTCGCTGTAAGCTCCGTAGTTCGACGGATCATTGCCCGGCGGAAAGACGTTCCAATTGAAAGCCTCGCGGCTGCCGGAGACTGGGCCCTCGGCCTTGCCGCTGCGATTGCCGTCGAGGGAATTACCGCTCATATCAGTGACACCATCGGTCGGATCAGCGGCTCCGGGCGGCACCGAACCGACCGTGGCCGCGCGGACCTGGAACGTGACGTTGGCGTTGGCCGGCAGGCAGAAAACGGACTCGCCGCAGGAATTCGTCACCTTGCCGCCGTCGCAGGGAGCGCTCGGAATGAACTCGACCGTGCGGTAGCGGTTGCTGATGTCCATCAAACCCTCAATCGAGGTGCAGGTGCCGCCGGTGCAGTCCTTGAGATCGATGAAATTGAAACCTCCGGATCCGGTCTTGCCGCGCGCGGTCGTCGGATCGAGCGGCTCGTTGAAATACGCGGCCACGACGCGATTCCGGGCCAGAGGATAGATGTTGAACGGACTGGTCGGTCCCGGCGAAAAATATTCGAGCTTGGGCGGCTCCAGGTCGAAGGTCGTGCTCGTCGTGAAGACCCAGAAATATCCGCCGTCGTTGCCCATGGTGTTGAAGGCCGGCTTCTGGATCGGAGCGGTTCCCGTCGGTGGCGGCACCCAAGCCTTGATCCCGGCGTCGCCGCCGCGGAGCGCCACGCGATAATCGACCGGTTCGTCATTGCTGCCGATGCCGGCCGGCCCGAACCTGAGGACGATGGTCTGGTTATTATCGGCGTTATAAGGCTCATCGACCGCCGTGCGCGTCACGGTCGGCGCGGGGCTGACGAGCTTGGCGGCCGGATACCGCTGCTCGAAACGATCGGCGACCGAGGCCGCTGTCGGCTCGCCCAGGTCACCCACCTCGATGATCTTGATATTATCGGTATTGAGCGTGAGGATGGTCTGCGGCGTGACAGGCGTCTCGATATGGCCTTCGCTAGCGCAGTCCGGCGCACAGACGACGTCATCAGCGACGGCAAAAGTATTGTTGTCCTTGTAATTCTTGAAAATGGTCGAAAGCACGACCGGCTTCTTGAAAGTGATCGCCACCTTGGTGTTCCGCGGCACGTTGGTCTGGCCCGCTTCCGGATAGTGGTATTCGATGCCGTAGCCGCGCTGGTTGGGGCCGCAATTGACGCGGCAGCCGCGCGAGAAAAAACTGCCGTCGCCGGAATCGCCGAGCGGACCAGTGAGCGTGTTGCCGGTCACGGCCCGGAAAATGAACGCCGTGATGGCGTAGGCCGACATGATGATCGCGAGACCGATGGTAGCGTTGATCAGGATCTTCTTGGCCTGCGTGATCTTCTCCTCGCTCCCCTGCGAGGTCATCCACAAAACGCCGGCGTACAGGATGATGAGCACCGCGGCCACGCCGAGAAATGCGAAAAACGCTTTGATGATGTTGCCGATGGTCGTCCGGATATCGGTCGTGCCGAGGCCGATGGCGGTGGCATAATTCAAACCGAGATCGACGCCGCTCTGAGCGAACGCGACAAGCGGCAAACCGATGGCGGCCAAGATAACGCCAATGACCGCGACGGTGATCGCGGTCTTAGCTGGCGCCGCACTGGCGCCGTTCCGACGATTTATCCTTCCAAGCATGGGAGAGAAGGGTGATCGTTGATGATGTGGTTGTGCCGTTCAGGAACTCGACGCGGCGATGATCTCTTTGACCGCGGCGCTGACCTTCGTGCCATCAGCCTTGCCTTTGGCCTCCTTCATGACCTCGCTCATGACGCGGCCGAAGTCCTTGGCGGTCACCGTCCCGATAACGGCGATCTTCTGGCGGACCAATTCCTTCAAAGCCTCGTCGCCGAGCTGTTCCGGCAGGTAGGCTTGGAGAATAGCCATCTCCGCCTCCGCTTTCGCCGCCAGATCAGCGCGCTTGCCGGCGACATAGGACTCCAGGGCGTCGCGAAGCTTCTTCAGCTCCCGGCCGACGACCTCGATGACGTCCTCCTCGGCGAGCGGTTTCATTTTCTCGATCTCGACGTATTTCAAAGCCGCCCGAAGCAGACGCAAGGTCGACAATTTGTCGGCCTGGCGCGCTTTGGCGGCTTCGGAACAATCGGCGTCGATGCGTTCTCGAGTGGTCATTGCCTTAACGGACTGTCTTACTTAGTGTCGTCCCTGTTTGCGAGCCGGCCGGAAATCTTCTTCAGTCGCCTGTCCGGTCTTGATCAAGAAATCACGGCGCGCGCGTAAAAACTCGCGGCGCAGAGCTGCGTCACGGACGGCGGTTTTGCTCTTATCGCGAGAGTGGAACCTGATCTTCCGGGCCTGCAGCAGTCGGCCACTAGCCTGGACCTTCTTGCTGAAGCGACGGAGCAAGCTCTCAAAGCTCTCCCCTTTCTTGCGTTTCACTTCTGCCACAATGCTCACCTTCCTTTCTTCTTGAGGTTATTTTAAGGGTGTAATCCCTTAAAATCATATTACACTCGCCGGTTCTCACCGTCAAATGTCGTAAATTTGGCCAACCTGAGCCAGAAACTAGCGGATCACGATCTTCTTCTTCATCTCCGCGGCAGCCTTATTATAGTCCACGATCTCCTGCATGCCGGATTCCATGTCCCGGATCAGGATCGTACCGTCCAGAACCTCTTTCTGGCCGATGATCACCGTGTACTTGGCGCCGAGGCGGTTGGCAGTCTCAAGCTGGGTCTTCAAAGCGCTCTTCGAGAAGGTCGCGGCCACGCGGATGCCGGCGCTGCGCAGATCCTCGAACAAGGTGAAAGCCTTGCGGCGCGCGGTATCGCCCAGCTGAGCCAGGAAGATATCCGGTTTGAAGTCGTCGGTCGGCTCCACGTTCAAGGTCTTCATCTGCAGAATGGCGCGCTCCAGCCCGATACCGAAGCCACACGCCGGAGTCGGCCGGCCGCCGAGCTGTTCGACCAGACCGTCATAGCGCCCTCCCCCGCCGAGCGCGCTGGTTCCCTCGCTCGGGTTCTCTTCCGCCGGCATCACTTCGAAGACGGTGCGGGTGTAATAATCGAGGCCGCGGACCAGATGCGGGTCGAGCGTGTAAGGGACCGACAGTTCATCCAGATATTCGAGCACGCGCATCAGGTGGTTTTTGCACTCCTCGTCGAGGAAGTCGACGATGTGCGGGGCGCTCTCGCGAAGAGCGGCGCAACCGGCCTCCTTGCAGTCGAGCAGCCGCAGCGGGTTCTTCAGCAGCCGCCGCTTGCAATCCTCGCAGATCTGGGAGCGCTTGCTGCGGTAGTAGGCGGTCAGTTCGGTCAGGTAGCTCGGACGGCAAAGATGGCAGCCGAGGCTGTTGATGTGGATGACCGTCTTGACGCCGATGTCCTTGTAGAAAAGATGCGCGGCCAGGATGACCTCGGCGTCGAGCACCGGGTTGGCGTCGCCGAAAGCCTCGAAGCCGAACTGGTGGTGCTGGCGGAGACGGCCATGCTGCGGACGCTCGTAACGGAACATCGGGCCGACGTAATAAAGTTTGACCGGCTGCGGCAGTGTGAACATGCCGTGGTTGATGTAGGCGCGGGCGAGCGACGCGGTGCCTTCGGGGCGCAGCGAAACGTTCTCGCCGCCGCGGTCGACGAAGGAAAATAATTCCTTCTCGACGACATCGCTCTGCTTGCCGACGGACCGCATGAACAGAGAGGTCTCCTCCAGGATCGGCGTGTCGACGCGTTCATAGCCGTAGGCGCGCGCCAGCAGATCGATCTTGCGGTTGATGAAACGCCAATACCGCTGCTCCGAAGGCAGCGTGTCGCGCATGCCGCGCAAGGTCTGGGGCGTGGCGACGTTCCGGACAGCCGGCTTCGGAGCCGCCGCGGCCTGAACCGGAGCTTTCGGCGCCTTAGGCTTGGCCGGAATCTTCTTGGCGGCGACCGGACGCGGTTTATTCTTTAATGATGGCATAAGGTATCAGGTGAAAATCTTTTTATCGGTCAGGGCTGCCGGACCAGCGGCTCGCTTTCGAAAAGCCGCATCTTTTCCGGCGGCCAGCCGCGGAACCAGACGCGGCCGACGACGAACGGTCGCGACACCGGTCCGAACACGCGAGAATCCAGGCTAGCGGAACGATTATCGCCCATCAGGAAAAATTCGCCGGCTCCAAGCGTGACATCCTTCTCCCCCGGCGTGCGCAGCGCGCCGAGGTAGGCGCTTTCATCAAGCAGCCAACCGTCAGGATGCGCGGCGTCGTAAATGGTCACCTGACCGCCCGAGACTACGACCCGGTCGCCCGGCAGTCCGATGACGCGTTTGATGAAGAATTGCCGCGGATCATTGGGATAACGGAACACCACGATGTCGCCGCGCACCGGTTCATGAAGCCGATAACTCAGCTCGTCGATGATCAGATATTCATGATCGTAGAAATTCGGTTCCATCGACGCGCCCTTCACGTAGAACGGCTGGATCAGGAAATAGCGGACCGGAACGATGATGGCCAGCGAGATGATGACCACATGCAGAAGTTCGCCGAAAAATTCCAGGGTCCGCGACACCAGGCTTTTGACGATCGGCGCCGACTGATCGGCCGGAGTCGGCCCGGACGGCAGCTGCTCCTTGGCAGTCTGATTTTCCTTGTTGATCTCGTCCATAGTCGTATTGCGAACGCGCACTGATCATTCCAATATACTCTGACGGACGTCCTCCTGCGGCTGCGGGAGGACTTTTCGGACCACAGATTCGCCGAACCTTGCTGGGGCAATTTGCCCTTCCGAAGCTTTGGCGAAGGATGGTGGGCGCAGGTGGGATCGAACCACCGACCTCTGTCGTGTGAGGACAGCGCTCTAACCAGCTGAGCCATGCGCCCATGATTGCCCGCCAGAGAATATTGAAATACCAGATCTCTCGCTTGACGGCCCAATACTAAGATAACCGCCTCGCGGACTTATTTTAAGCAAAAGCAGTGTAACACGGGATTTATCATTTGCCAATGCCGGGAAGTAAGCTAAAACGGGGGTTGAAACCTTGCCAAAACGACCGATTTAGCAGAATATATGATAATGATACCCTGCCTGATCGTCAGGCTGTGACTTGAACCGCTGACGACCACCTGACCTAAAAACATGAGGACCCTAAAGATCAACTTCCTGGAGAATCACGGAACCAGTCATGACCGCGGCGGCGCCAACCGCCCGGTCAGGTCTTTGTTATCGCTCGCGATCTTCGCGGGCTTGTTCGCTTTTTCCTTCGGCATCGGCCGGCTCTCGCTGTCCGAATCGGCTTCGGCGGCGCTCGCGACCATCGGCAATCTGCCCATCATTTCGCAGATGCAGCTGATCGTCAGCTCTGACAGGAAGATGTCCGGCGAAGCCGCCGACCGGATCAACATCCTGCTGCTCGGCATGGGCGGCGAAGGCCACGACGGCCCGCTGCTCACGGACACCAATGTACTCCTGAGCCTCAAGCCGTCTACGGGACAGGTGGCTCTCATGTCCATACCGCGCGACCTGCTCGTGCCGCTGCCGAAGTACGGCTGGCGCAAGATCAATGCCGCCAACGCTTTCGGCGAACTCGAAGCCGCCGGCCGCGGCGCGGACTTATCGCGCACGGCGCTGGAAGGATTGTTCGGCATGGATATCCCCTACTACGTCCGGATCGACTTCAACGGCTTCAAGGAGATCGTCGACGATCTTGGCGGCATCGACGTCTACATCGACAAGTCGTTCGCGGATCACAATTATCCGACGGCCGACCATGGCGTGCAGACGATCTCTTTCACCGCCGGTTGGCAGAACCTGAGCGGCGAAGAGGCTTTGAAATACACCCGCTCGCGGCACGGCAACAATGGCGAAGGTTCGGACTTCGCCCGCGCCAAACGCCAGCAAAAAGTACTGGCCGCCATCAAAGAGAAAGCCATGACCTTCCAGGTGATCAAGAATCCGGCGATGGTCAGCAATCTTCTGGCCAGCCTGCAATCGAACATCGCCACCAATCTCCAGGTCGGAGAGATCCTGCGCTTGGCCAAATTCGGCCGCTCCGTCGATCCCGCGACGATCGTCCACAAAGTCATCGATGATCGTCCGGGTTCGCCGCTCGTCGCCAGCCAGTACGGCGGCGCCTACGTGCTCGTACCCAGGAACGACGATTGGACCGGCCTGCGCGAGCTGGCGGCCGACATCTTCTCTTCCGAGACCGACCTGAAGATCGAGAATCAGCCGGCCCGGACCGCGGCTGCGGCTGACGCGCCGAATGAGGCCAAACCGCGCATCGAGATCCTGAACGGTTCCGGCGAGACCGGACTTGCGCGCGACGTGGCCGGAAAACTGACGGCCCTGGGCTTCACCGTGGTCCGGATCGGCAATGCCGACACCTTCGCTTTCGAGAAGACGCTGGTTTACGACCTGACCGACGGAAAAATGAAAAGTTCGATCACTAATCTCAAAGAAGCGCTGAACAACACGCGGATCGACACCAAGCCCTCGCAGCGCCTGATCCCTGCCGATCGGACCGGCATCGATATTGTCGTCATCCTGGGCAAAACTGACCCTAAGGAAAGTTGATACGAGGCGTTGCGCCTTAACCCCAAGCTTATGGACACCAGACTGAAGATGACGCCCGTCGTAGCTATCGTCGGCCGCCCGAACGTCGGCAAATCGACGCTGTTCAACAAACTCCTCGAGCGGCGGAAAGCCCTGACCTCGCCCGAGGCCGGCACGACGCGCGACCTGAACTACGGCCATTTCCACTGGCGCACTTTGACGATGACCGCCATCGACACCGCCGGCCTCGACCTCACGGACAAAACGTCCACTGAGGAAGGCCTCAAGCGCCAGGCGCGCGCCGCCATGACCAAGGCCGACATCATCATTTTCGTCACCGACGTCACCGACGGCATGCTGCCCCAGGATAAGGCCCTGGCGAAAGAACTGCAGAAGACCAAAAAGACCGTGCTGCTCGCCGCGAACAAAGCCGACAATCCGAGAAAACGCAGCCTGGGCGAGTCGCCGGACTGGCTCAAGCTCGGTTACGGCGCGCCGACGCCGATCTCGGCCGCGAGCGGATCGGGCATCGGCGATCTGCTCGACCTCGTCGTTGACGACCTCAAGGCCCGCGGACTCGAATCGAAGCCGCTGCCGCCGATCGACGCGCGGGTGGCGATCATCGGCCGCCCTAACGTCGGCAAATCCACGCTCCTGAACACGCTCGCCGGCGAAGAGCGGGTGCTCGTGAGCGAAGTCCCGCACACCACGAAAGAACCGCAGGACACGCTGCTCATCTATGAGGACGAGGAACTCGGCCAGCAGAACATCCTGCTCGTCGACACGGTCGGCATCCGCAAGCGCGGCAATGTCGGTCCGGGCATGGAAAAAATCGGCGTCAGCCTGAGCATCGACGAACTGGAAGCCGCTGATGTCGCTCTGCTCGTGATCGACGCGACCCAAGGAGCCAGCCTGCAGGAAAAGAAACTGGCCGGCGTCATCGAGGAGAAGACTCCAGCCATGGTCGTCCTGGTCAACAAGTGGGATCTGGCCGAGAAGCGCAAACTCGGCGATGCCGACGACTACCGCAAATACCTGCAGCGCGAACTCCCCTTCATCGCCTGGGCCCCGATCCTCTTCACTTCGGCCCTGACCGGCAGCAAGACCAGCCGCATCCTGCACGCCGCTCTCCAAGCCTCGATCGAACGCAGCCGCGAGATCGACACGCCGGCGCTCGACGCTTTCGCCGCCCGGCTGAAAAAAGTGCACCACTCCACTTTCGCCCGCGGCGCCAGCCTCCCCAAGGTCTACGGCCTGACCCAGGTCAGCACCCGCCCGCCGACCTTCATGCTCGTGGTCAAAGACAAGGAGACCCTGCATCCGAACTTCGTGCGCTTCGTCGAGAAACTCCTGCGCCAGGAGTTCGGTTTCGCCGGCACGCCGATCCGGGTGCTGGCCCGCCAGATCAGCAAATAAGATCCGCATCCGACTATGGCCAAACTCATCGTCGGCCTGGGCAATCCCGGCGAAAAATACGACCGCACCCGGCATAACGCCGGCTTCCGCGCGGTCCGCGCTTTTCATACCCTGCACGCGCTCGACCTCGGCAACTGGTCGTCGAAATTCGGCGGCCTGGTCGCTGAAGGACGCGTGGGCGGCGAGAAAGTCGTCCTGCTCCTGCCGCAGACCTTCATGAACGAATCGGGGCGGGCGGTCCGGGAAGCGTTCGATTTCTGGCATCTCAAGACCGAGGATCTGATCATCGTTTACGACGACCTGGACCTGCCGCTCGGCGCGCTGCGCCTGCGCGAAGAAGGTTCGGCCGGCGGACACAAAGGCGTCGCTTCGATCATCGAGCATCTGAAAGACCCGCGGCTCGCCCGGGTGCGCATCGGCATCGGCACCGAACGCTCGCAGACCGTGCCGGCGGCGGATTACGTGCTGGAAAAATTCTCCGGAGCCGAGGAGCCGGCGATAGCCGAGGCGATATCGCGCGCCGCGGCGGCTCTCGACCGGATCATCGAACGTGGCATCGTTCCGGCCATGAACGAATTCAACGGCTGATGCGGAGACGCGGCCGGGATCGCCTAACGGAGGCGGTCCTTTTCGATTTGACAGCTTTTCAGACTCCGGCTATCGTGCCGCCCGCTATGGACCGAGCAGCCGCGGGATTCATCGCCGCCGCCATCAGGACCGGATCGCTGAAGCCGCCGGAGCTGTTGACGCTGCTTGTCGGGCTCGACAGCCCCGAAGCACTCTGGTCGGCGGCGCCGGAGCGGATGATTGGACTCGGGATCGCCCCGGCGGCTGCGCTGGCCTTCGCGCGATCGCGGCCAGCGGCTGATCCAAAAAAGGAAGCGGATGAACTCGCCCGACACGATGTCGCAGCGGTCGCTTTCAATGAATCCGAATATCCGTCGCAGCTCCGACAGATCTTCGACCCGCCAGCTATTCTTTTTTACCGCGGCCGGCTGGCGGCTCTCCGCGGTCACCTGCCTGTGGCTGTGGTCGGCACCCGGGGCATGACCGAATACGGAGCCCGAGCGGCGCGGCTGTTCACTCGCCAACTCGCGACCGCCGGCTGCACCATCGTGAGCGGCCTGGCGCTCGGCGTCGACGCGGCCGCACACGAAGCCTGCCTGGAGGCCAACGGCATTACCGTGGCCGTGCTGGCTTCCGGAACGGATCGTCCCAGCGTCGGTCCGCGGACCAATGCCGGACTGGCCGAAAGGATCGTCAAAGCCGACGGCGTCGTGGTCTCCGAATATCCGCCCGGCACGATCTCCTGGAAAGATAATTTCCTCAAACGCAACCGAATCATCGCCGGACTCAGCCGCGGCGTCGTAGTCATTGAGGCGGCGGAGCGGTCCGGAGCGCTCGTCACCGCCCGCCTGGCGCTGGAACAAGGACGCGACGTCTTCGCCGTTCCCGGACCGATCTTCAGCCCTAAGTCCTTAGGCTGCAACCGCCTGATCCAAACCGGCGCCTCGCCATTGATTACGATCGAGGATATTTTCCAAGTCTACGACTTAAAGATAAGTACTCCTGCGGTCGCCAAGCAAACCATCATCGACCCGGCACAAAAGGCGATCTTCACATCCCTGGCGGCGGGGTCGGCCACCACCGACGAACTGGCCGTCAAAACCGGCCTGACGCCACCGGAAGTCCTGGCCGCTGTCTCCGCCCTGGAGCTAGCCGGACTGGTCGCGACGCATTATAATAAGGTAGTTCGCAATTGACAGGTCGGCACCAGGACGGCTACCCTGTCAAAATACTGCGCCGCTTCGCGGCCGCGGCTGAATCATCATGACTCTTTTATGGGAACCAAACTCGTCATCGTCGAGTCGCCGACCAAAGCCAAGACCATCGCCAAATTCCTGGGCAAAGGCTTTAAAGTCCTGTCCTCTTTCGGCCACATCCGCGACCTGCCGAAAAAAGAGATCGGCGTCGACACCGAGAACGGCTTCAAGCCGCGCTACGTCATCCCGACCAAATCGCGGAAGACCGTCAACGAACTGAAGAAAGCCGCGAGCACGGCCGACGAGGTCTTCTTCGCTTCCGACGAAGACCGCGAAGGAGAAGCGATCGCCTGGCATCTTCAGGAAACGCTCAAAGTCGATCCGAAAAAGACGCGGCGCATCAGCTTCCACGAGATCACCGAAGAAGCCCTGACCAAGGCTATGGCCGAGCCGCGGGAGATCGACATGAAGATGGTCGACGCCCAGCAGGCCCGCCGCATCCTCGACCGCCTCGTCGGTTATGAGCTCTCCCCTTTCCTCTGGAAGAAGGTCGCCCGCGGCCTCTCGGCCGGACGCGTCCAATCCGTGGTCGTGCGTCTGCTCGTCGAACGGGAGCGCGAGATCCTGGCTTTCAAGCCGCAGGAATACTGGTCGATCGAAGCCTTGCTCGGGAAGAAAGACGCCGCGGCCGAAGACGGTTTCACGGCCAAATTGCTGCGCCGCGACGGGGAAACGATCGACAAGATGGCCCTGACCGACGCCGCGGGCGCGCAGCAGATCGTCGACGCCGTGACCGGCGCCGCCTGGAAGATCGCTTCGGTCGAGCGCAAGACAACCTTCCGCAGCCCGCCGCCGCCTTACACCACCTCGACCTTGCAGCAGGACGCCAACACCAAGCTCGGCTTCTCGGCCAAACAAACGATGATGCTCGCCCAGCAGCTCTACGAAGGCGTGGAACTCGGCGCCGAGGGTCCGACCGGTCTCATCACCTACATGCGCACCGACTCGGTCAACCTGGCCGATAAATTCATCGAGGAGGCCCGGTCGTTCATCGGCCGGACGCTCGGAGCCGACCTGGTGCCGGAAACGCCCCGGAAATACAAAGCCAAGTCCAAACTCGCCCAGGAAGCGCACGAAGCCATCCGCCCGACCGACGCCGGACGCCGGCCGGAGGACCTGGACGGCAAGCTTGACGACCGCCAACTGAAACTCTACGAACTGATCTGGCGGCGCGCCGTAGCCTCGCAGATGACCGACGCCGAACTCGCCATAGTGGCGGTGGACATCGACGTCGCCGGTCCGGCGGTCTACACTTTCCGCTCGAACGGCACGACGGTCACGAAGAAAAGCTTCATGATGCTCTACGACTCCGAGGTCAAAGAAGCGCGGCTGCCCGAACTAACCGAAGGTGAAACGCTCGTACCGCGCGAGATCACGCCGAAGCAGCATTTCACCGAACCGCCGCCTTTCTACTCCGAGGCCGCCCTGGTCAAGACTCTCGAAGAGAACGGCATCGGCCGCCCTTCGACATACGCTCCGACCATCTCGACGGTCATCGACCGCGGCTACGTCCAAAAAGACGGCAAGCGCCTACGCCCGACCGAACTGGCACTGCTCGTGAATGACCTGCTCGTGAAACATTTCCCGGACATCGTCGACTACAAATTCACGGCGAAAATGGAAGACAACCTCGACGAGATCGCCGAGGGCGGCAAGGACTGGGCGCCGATCATCGCCGACTTCTACGGTCCGTTCAAAGCCAACCTGAAGGTCAAAGAGACCGAGATCTCCAAGAAAGATGTCGCTGAACAGACGACCGACGAGAAATGCGAGAAATGCGGTAAACCGATGATCATCAAGTACGGCCGCTTCGGCCGCTTCCTGGCCTGCACCGGCTTCCCGGCCTGCCGCAACTCTAAACCGCTTCCCGGCACTGAACCGGGCTCGACCGAGAAACGGACCATCGACGAGAAATGCCCGAATTGCGGGCTGGAGATGGTCTTCCGCCGCGGCCGCTTCGGCGAATTCATCAGCTGTTCCAACTATCCGACCTGCAAGACGACCAAGACCATCCTGAAGAAGATCGGGGTGACCTGCCCGGGCTGCGGCCAGGGCGACATGGTCGAAAAGAAGACCCGGACCGGCAAGACCTTCTACGCCTGCTCGCGCTATCCAGAGTGCAAACACGCCATGTGGTCGCGGCCGACCGGCGAGGCGTGTCCGAAATGCAAGGCCCTGCTGGTCTTCGCCAAAGCCGATGTCATCCGCTGCTCGAACAAGGAATGCGATTTTGAAAAGAAAGCCGAAAAATAGCCTGCTGACGCCCGGACGCGACGCTCGCGCCCGCGACGCCGCCGGCCCGAGGCGGCCCTATGCGCATCAGTCCCGACAACCTGATCAACCGGATCAAAGCCTATAATCCGCAAGCCGACGTTGACATGGTCCGGCTGGCTTTCGAATACGCCGAAGCCGCCCACGCCGGCCAGAAACGCCTCTCGAACGAACCCTACATCCTCCATTCGCTCCGCACGGCCGAGATCCTGGGCGACATGAAGCTGCCCGTGCCGATCGTGATCGCCGGTCTCCTGCATGACGTGCCGGAAGACACCGAAGTCACGCTCGCGGATATCCAGAAGAACTTCGGCGACGACGTCGCGTCGATGGTCGCCGGCATCACCAAGCTCGGCAAGATCAAGTACCGCGGCATCGACCGCTACGTGGAGAACCTGCGCAAGATGTTCGTGGCCATGGCTTCGGACGTGCGGGTCATCCTGATCAAATTCGCGGACCGCATCCACAACCTGGAGACCCTCGCCGCCCTGCCGCCGGCCAAGCGCCTGCGGATCGCGCTCGAGTCGCTCGAGATCTACTCCCCCATCGCCGGCCGGCTCGGCATGTACCAGATCAAGAGCCGCATCGAGGACCTGGCTTTCAAGCACGCTATGCCCAAGGAATACGAGTGGGTCCGCGATCTCACCCAGCGCGCGATCAAGATCAGGAAGAACTACATCGAGAAGATCCGCCTGCTCATGGCCGACGAACTGAAAAAAGCCAACGTGCCGGTCCTGAGCATCGAGGGCCGGGTCAAGCACCCCTATAGCCTCTACCTCAAGCTGCTCAAATACGACCGCGACATCGCCCGGATCCACGATCTCATCGCGCTCCGGATCATCCTGCCGGTCGTCGGCGACTGCTACGCCGCGCTCGGCATCATCCACCAGCTCTGGAAACCGCTCAAAGGACGGATCAAGGATTACATCGCCGTCCCGAAACCGAACGGCTACAAGTCGCTGCACACCACCGTCTTCTGCGAGGACGGCGAAATCGTCGAATTCCAGATCCGCACCCAGCAGATGCACGACGAAGCGGAACGCGGCATCTACGCCCACTGGCAGTATGACGAGGACGGCAAGCGGGCTTCGGCCGCCGTGCGCCGCCAGCTCGCCTGGGTCCAGGAACTGGCCGGTCTGCAGACGGACGTGGACGGCGAGGACGCCCCGCTCGAGTCCCTCGAATCGCTGAAGATCGACGTCTTCCAGAACCGCATCTTCGTCTTCACGCCCAGCGGCGACGTCATCGATCTGCCGGAAGGCGCCACGCCGGTCGATTTCGCCTACGCTATCCACTCGCAGATCGGCGACACCTGCGTCGGCGCGCGCATCAACGACCAGATCATCAGCCTCGACACCCGACTGTCCTCCGGCGACGTCTGCGAGATCATCACCGACAAGAACCGCAAGAGCCCGAATCCGGACTGGCTCAGTTTCGTGAAGACCGGCTGCGCCCGGAACCATATCCGCAGCATGGCCAAAACCAAACTGGCCCGCTGGCTCAAAGAGACCAGCCATGAAAACGAGGCCGAGGAAGCCCACGACCAGTCCAAAAAAACGCCGCCGAAGTCCGCCTCGTCCAAGAACCGCTGAAACTTTTACGCCGCCGATTTAAAAAATATCCCGCCTGGTTCAGGCGGGATATTTCGTATGTGATCGATCTTCAGCGGCGGCCCTGCAACTTTTCCACCAAAGCCTGATATTCCTCTTCGGAGTAGAAAGACATCATGATCGAACCCTTGGCGCCGCGCTTCTTGATCTCGACCTTGGCCCCCAGGACGTTCCGGATCTGTTCCTCGGCCGCGGCGATCGCGGGATCCTGGCGCTGGCCGCCGCCGGAACTCTTGCGGACCCCGGCCTCAGCCTCGCGCGTCGTCGTCTTCTTGCCCATGATCTTGCGGAAATACGCCAGACGGGCCTTGTCGTCCTTGAGTCCGAGAATGGCGCGGGCATTGCCGGCCGACAGCTCCCCGGTGCCGATGGCTTGCTGGATCTCCGGCGGCAATTCGAGCAGGCGCAGAGTGTTCGCGACCGTGGACCTGGCCTTGCCGACCTTCTGGGCGATCCCTTCCTGGGTAAGCCCGAATTCCTCGGCCAGCTTGGAATAAGCGACCGCCTCTTCGATCGCACTCAGATCCTGGCGCTGGACGTTCTCGATCAGGGCCAATAACAGTTTTTCCCGGGCCGCGGCCGAACGGACGATGACCGGCACGAAAGGCAGATTGAGGAGTTTGGCCGCGCGCAAACGCCGCTCGCCGGCGATGAGTTCGTAACCGCCGCCGCTCAGGGGCGAAACCACGAGCGGCTGGATGATACCGTGCTCGCGGATCGAATTGGTCAGTTCCTCAAGTTCGCGGTGCCGGAAGACCGACCGCGGCTGCTGCGGGTTGGCGACGATCTGCGAGACCGGCACATGCAGGATCTGATTCTCGCCGCGCGGTCCGGACGATGAAGATATGACGGCTGTTTCCGCCGCTGGCCGCTCGATCTTGGGCGGAATCAATGACCCCAAGCCGCGTCCGAGTCCGGATGATTTCTTGCTCATACTCTGATCAGATCGAAGACTCTAATTCCAGGACCTCCTGGGCGAGACTTTCATAGGCCTTGGCCCCTTTGGACCAGGGATCGTAATGCGCGATGGGCTGGCCATAGCTCGGCGCCTCGGCCAGGCGGACGTTGCGCGGGATGACGGAACGGAAAATCTTGTTGGGAAAAAATTTCTGCAATTCGCCCAGGACATCATTAGCCAGTTTGTTGCGCGGATCGAACATCGTGAGGACCGCGCCCATGACCTCGAGATCCGGACGCAGACTGTTCCGGACGAGATCGATGGTGCCCAAGAGCTGGCTCAGACCTTCCAGAGCGTAATATTCCGCCTGCACCGGGATCAGCACCCGATCAGCGGCGGTGAGTCCGTTCACCGTCAGCAAACCCAGGGACGGCGGACAATCGATGATGACGTAATCGTAATCGTTACGCACGGCCAAAAGCGCGTCAGCCAGACGGAATTCGCGGCGCTCGAGGTCGACGAGTTCGACAGCTGCTCCAGCCAGATTCGCCGTTGACGGCGCCATTTTAAGACCCTCGGTTTTGGTTGGCACGACCACATCCTTGAACACCGCCGTGCCGATCAAGGCCTCGTAGATCCCGCGCTCCAGCGACCGATGTTCGACGCCCAAACCAGAGGTCGCGTTCGATTGCGGGTCCAGATCCACGAGAAGGACGAACTTGCCGCGAAGCGCCAAATAAGCCGCCAGATTGACCGCGGTCGTCGTCTTGCCGACACCACCTTTTTGATTGACCACTGATATGATGTAGGCCATAGCGCTATTACTTTACCCGCCAAAAACCATTTTGACAATATGGTCCGATATATTATAATGGCACAGCCTTAAGCTTGTCGTTTTAGCTTAAAATAGGCCGCGGTGGCGGAATGGCAGACGCACGCGACTCAAAATCGCGCGGGGCAACTCATGAGGGTTCGACTCCCTCCCGCGGCACCATCTAAAAATCGTCTGGGCTTTTACCCAGGCGATTTTTAGCATCCGTGTCTACGAGCGGGAGGGAGTCGAAGGGTACGGCGAGGCTTGCCTAGTATGGCAAGCCGAGACGACCCGGGCGGCGAAGGAGGCGGCGCACATGAGGACTTTTCCAGCGCCGCCGGGTGAGCCGGACTCCCTCCCGCGGCACCATCCCCCGTCGCTCGAGACAAGCTCGAGCTATGGGGGATCGTTTTATAAGAGCACCGAACCAACCCCCTCGAAGCTCGCCGGAAGCGAGCGGAGTGGGGTCCCGCGGCACCATCCCCCGTCGCTCGAGACAAGCTCGAGCTATGAGGGATCGTTTTATCCGAGTACCAAGCCAGCCCCTCGAAGCTCCATGCAGCGGAAACGAATCAAGACCGTCTCTCGTGAACAAAAAAAGAGCCCCTCAGACGAAAGGCTCAAGAACCGACGATGGCCGCGAGCAGCGACCTGATCACATCCGTGACGCCGAGATAGATCGACACCCAAACTGCGGTCGTGAACAGTGTGGCCAGGAACGAATACATCCAGGCCCGTCTTTCGGCCAAGCCCAGGAATCTGCTGACGACGGCGGCGAATAAAGGCCCGAAGACCAGCGACGAGACAGTCACCAGCGCGAACGCGCCGCGTTGCCGCACGCGCATCCAGAAACCGCCGGAAAACTTCCTCTCATCGACGGTCAGAAAACGTTCCAGACACGGAAGCACGACATGCGGTTTGCTCTTCGGCGGCGCGAGAACGATGAAAAACAAGCCGACGAGCGCCATGTAAGCTCCGAAATAGGCCGGATAGGCCCACAGTCGGAGACTGTGAACAGTGGCGATGATGAAGCCGGAAACGGCGAAATTCGCAATGATCGCGGCCACAGCCAAAACACCATAAATGATCTTGAGGGCTGATCTCATTATCGTCCCCTGTCTGTAAAGAGCGCTTCTTGCCGGTCATCCTACCCCCTTCCGACAAAACCGCAAGTCAGCGACTGCCCAGAACGGCTGATCCGCTATTCGACAAAAAAAGATCCGGCATCCGGATCTCAAACCGCACAGGCCCGCAGCGGACCGCGGCTAAAGGATGAGCTTCACGAGAACGACGAGCAGCCCCGTCTGAAAAGCGATCCCGGAATACAGCGGGATATCCCGCTCCAGCCGGCGCAGGCGCTTGATCAAAAAATGATGGTTCCGCATGTGAAACTGCTCGAATTTTTCCAGACGCCAGGCCAGACCGCGGTTCTTGCGCGGCTTGAAGATCTTCGAAAGGCCCACCAACAAATCGGGCAACAGTCCGCCGACGACGCCGAGCGAGACATTGACCGGCGAGAAAAAATCCTGCTGCAAGAAGAAAACAGCGATCAAAACGACCGTCACGACCGCGTCGATGGCCACATACAGCACTGGTTTGAACCGCTGGCCGTTGTTGAATCCGTGGTAAAGCTTCTCGTCGCCATGCGGCACCATGTCCAAAAAGAAATGCGAAACCAGGCCCAAAATGAAGGCCGAGCTGGGATGCCCGACCGCATTTCCGGCTAAAGCTCCGACGGCAGCATGAACGGCTAAAAACATATCTGCGGCCATAATAACAAAACCTGATATTTAAGGCAAATTACTGCTTATTAAGCTCAAAAAATTACTCCCTGGCTCGACAAAAACTGCCTGGTTTTTCAGGTATAGGGGGCTTGATTTCCTCAGTTAATTATGCTAAGGTTGCCACGAAAAGGAGGATAACCTCAATTTTTAGCCAGAATATGCGAAAAAAGAAGCACAACGCCGACGAGATCCGTTACTGCCAATCGCGTCTGCATCGCCAACTCTACGAGTTCGGCGATGGCGAAACTTCTTTCCTGGTCACTGTTGACTGGGAGAATAATCAGCCCCTGCGCATGGTGGTCTGCAAAGACTGCTACCAGACCAACTTAGGCACGTTGATCAAAGAGATCACTATCGAGAAACAGCGAGTTTTCGCCTAACGAATGAAGACTCCCCCAGGCTCCGGCCTGGGGGTTTTTCGATCGAGCCGCATCGCCAACAAACGACGAGGCAGAGACAACAAAAAAACCGCCGAGTTGAACTCAGCGGTTTTTGTTATCGATAGCCCGACCGGATCTGTTCAACGATCCGACGGCGTTCAGTGCGACCGACCTCGATGATCTGCAGTGAACCGGTGCGCGGTATAATTTTTGAGGTACACGGAATCATCATCGGCATGTACGGTCACTTGGATGAACTTAGTCGCTAACTGGCCAAGACTCACCCGACCGGTAGAAACGCCGGCGTACGCCCCGGTCTCCGGATCCTGAACGATCGCCAAGTAATCCATCGTCGGTCGTATGCCCAGAACGGACACCCCGGACGAATCGGTCGTCGCGGAGGTGAACGGCGCACAATTGTCATAGACCACGCCATAATTGTGCGGATTCGTTCCGATCGCGACCACACAGGCGTCATTCTTGGCGAAGAGCTTCACTGTCGCGCCGACAACAGCTTCTTTTGCGTCACCCGAATATGACCTATCTTTGAGTGTCTGACGTTGGACAGTCACCTGCACGGCGCTCGGGCAACCCTGCCAGGCAACCCTGCCGGGTGTCACCGGGCACGCATCAAACTCATCCTCGGCGCCATCGCCATCATCATCGCTGCCAGCCTCGACGACCGTATTGTGGAGACCAGTGAGCGTGACGACGCTGTTCGCGGCGTCCACCGCGATAGTCTTGCCTGGCGCATATTCCACGCTCGTACCCGGAGCCGGAATGAGCACGCGCAGAGACGGGAGACAGCCGGTGCCGGTGGAAAACTCGGCTTCAGGAGAATCATCGACACAGGCGTAATTGCCGGAACCGCGCGGAATCTGAACGGTCTTGGTCTGACCCGGCGGAAGTTGGGCCTCGATCTGGATCTTCGGTTTGTTCACGTTGCCGCTCCGGACATCCAGTTCGATGGACGCATTCGGCGAGAGCGGCGTTGTTCCGGCCGGGAACATCACGCCGTAGGAGGCACCATTGTTCCCGGTTATCGTGCAAGCGAACGAACCGTCCGGATTCATCACGCAGCTGACCAGCGCCCCGCCGGAAACGGCCACTGGAGGCACGACCGTGGAGAGCGTCCAATCATAGACCGCGGGCGTCGAATCGGTATTACCGGCGAGATCCGTCGCGCGAACAGCGAAACTGTGCGCGCCGTCCGCCAGACCGACATAAGAAACACCGCTGACGCAGGCCGCATACGCCCCGCCATCAAGACTGCACTCGAAAGCGCTCGGTGTCTCGCTGGAAACGAACTGAAACACGACAGTGGAGGCCGACGAGGGCGGAGTCGCGGTGATCGTCGTCTCCGGAGCCATGGTATCGCGGATGACCGCGACCGAGTCCGAACCGATGCCGCCGCCATTGGCAGCCGATCGAGTAATGACATTCTCACCCTCGATCAACAGCTGTTCGGTCAACTCCGATGTCTGAACGACGCCATTCACGGTCCAGGCGACCGAGATCGTTGTCTGGTTCGTAAGCAAGCCGTCAGCCGGCTCTGTGATCACGACAGTCGGCGGCAGCGTCCGGCACAGGTTCATATCATAGGCAACCGTAACATAATCCTGCTCGCCGCCGATGCGACCGAAGCCGGCAACCACGATATTTCCATCATTCCGGATAACGACCGCATACGCCCGATCATCGCCAGCGGCGACATCCGTCATTACTTTACCATCATCGCTGAACGAGAGATCAAGCGTACCGTTGGCGTTATAGATCGCGAGGGCGACATCGTTGCTGGCACCGTTGTAAACATAACCAGCGACCACAATCTTGCCGTCAAGCCGCACCGCGACCGCTCGCGCTTGTTCGTTACCAGTTCCCGTCCCCATGGTCGTGACGGTCCAGCCATTATTCCCAAAAGAGAGGTCAAGCGAACCGTCGGCGTTGTAGCGCGCGAGGCCAAAACCGCTGTAATTTCCCAGATAAGCGCCGCCAACGGCGATGATCTTACCATCAGGCTGAACCGCCACGGCGTAGGCGTCATCGCTTCCGAAATAACCCGTGCCGAGATTCGTCATGACGATACCGGCTTTCCCGTCCAGATCAGCGCCGCTGCCGAACGAGGCGTCGAGCGAGCCGTCGGCGTTGTAGCGCGCGAGGGCGAAATAATCAGCCATGTATCCTTGCGTGAAGCCCGCAGCAACGATCTTCCCATCAGGCTGGATCGTCACGGCATACGCGCCGTCGCTGTAATTCGTCCAGGCGGTGGTGCCGACATCAGTTATCACTTTGCCGTCGCCATCGAACGAGGCATCGAGCGAGCCGTCGGCGTTGTAGCGCGCGAGAGCGAAATCCTGGCCAAGATTATTTGCCACGGCACCCGCAACCACGATCTTGCCATCGGCTTGAATCGCAACAGCATACCCGCGATCAACATTCGCGACCATATCCGTGGTCACTTTACCGTCGCCGTCGAACGTAGTATCGAGCGAGCCGTCGGCGTTATAGCGGACCACGGCAAAATCATGACCAATATCGGAATAAGCAGTGCCTGCGGCCACGATCTTCCCATCGGCTTGGATCGCAACGCTATTCGCCTGCGCCTGCCGACTGCTCCCCACTGGCGTGACCACCTGGCCACCGACGCCGAACGTGGTATCGAGCGAGCCGTCGGCATTCTGCCGGGCGACGGCGAAATGCCGCACGCCGGCAAACTCCACGCTCCCTGCAAGGACCGTCTTGCCATCAGGCTGCAAAGCGATCGCGTTCGCCTGGGCCACGCCATGTCCGACCGACGTGGTCACTTTGCCATCGCCGTCGAACGAGGCGTCGAGCGAGCCGTCGGCGTTGTAGCGCGCGAGAGCGAAATTCTCGGCCGCATTGGTGGTAGTGATCATGGCATAGCCAACCAGGATGATCTTGTCGGCGCCCCAGGATACGATCGCGCGACCCTGCTCCCCTGCCGTGCCGATACCCGTGGTCAATATGCCATCGCCATCGAACGAGGCATCGAGCGAGCCGTCGGCGTTGTAGCGCGCGAGGGCAAAATCATAGGTCGTGGTGCTGTTCACGTAGGCCGAACCGCCCGCGATGATCTTGCCGTCGGTCTGGATCATGATCGAGTAAGCCTGCGCCGACAGACTGATCGCTGTGGTCAGCTTGCCATCGCCATCGAACGCAGTATCAAGCGAGCCGTCGGCGTTGTAGCGCGCGAGGGCGAACATGTATGAGCCATTGGCCCCGAAATACGCGGAACCGCCCGCGATTATCTTGCCGTCGGCTTGTACGGCCACGGAGTTGACCGCATCATAATTGGTCCCGAAATCCAGGGTCGCTTTGCCATCGCCATCGAACGCAGTATCAAGCGAGCCGTCGGCGTTGTAGCGGACCAGGGCGAAATCGGAATTACCGCTCAGCGTGGAGTTGCCAGCGACGACGATCGCACCGTCAGGTTGGATGGCCAAAGAATTGGCCCGATCAGTGCCGCCGAGATCCGTGATCGCCTTGCCGCCGACGCCGAACGTGGTGTCGAGCGAGCCGTCGGCGTTGTAGCGGACCAGGGCGAAATCCTCAGTGCTGCCGATCATGGCGCGGCCGGCGACCACGATCTTCCCGTCGACCTGTACAGCCATGGCTGCAGCATAATCCTGGCCACCTCTAATATCTGTCATCACCTTGCCGCCGACGCCGAACGTGGTGTCGAGCGAGCCGTCGGCGTTGTAGCGGACCAGGGCGAAATCATTGGTTCCGGAAGCGGACGGATATGCATATCCAGCCGCCACGATCTTCCCATCAGCCTGCACGGCCGCGGCAACCGCATAGTCATAGGCGATCCCGATCGGCGTCGTCACCTGCCCGTTCCTGCCGAACGAGGTGTCGAGCGAACCATCAACATTGTAGCGCGCGATGGCGAAATCGGTATAAACGCCGGTATTGGCATTGCCCACGGCGATGATCTTCCCGTCGGCTTGCACAGCCGCGGCGTACGCGAAGTTCTGCATGTTTCCGATCGGCATCGCCGTGACCTCGCCGACGCACTGCGCCAAAGCCAAACCAGGCTGCAAAAGGAATAAAGAAAAGATCGCCGCTGTTAAGCCAGCGAACCGTCCGACCGAATGCTGACCTGAAGATATGCCGCGTAACGCCATAGTTAGGCTAATTAAAATAATAAATTCATATTATTAAAACACATTTTGCCGAAAAAAGCAACCCTCTGAGGGTCCAAGGCCGTCGTGGCGGCCCGACCTCAGAAAATTGACGCGGCCGGCGTTATTCCAACCTATCACCTGGGCCAGACATAAGCACTCAGATCACTAATGTGGACTTTAATCTTAGCTAAAAAACCCTATTAGCACCACAACAGACAGTGAGGATGGAAATCCAGCTTGCCTGCTGGTTTGCCGACTTGTGTCGGCAATAGCGGCTCCTTCGCCGCCCGGGACCTTCAAATGTGCCATACTAAGCATGTTTTCAGGTTCCCTTCGATCCCCACAATTCATCTTACAAAAAGGACCCGACAAAGTCGGGTCCTTTTGGTAGCGAGGGTGGGGATCGAACCCACGACCCAAGGCTTAGGCGGGGCCGCCGTTAGGCGGCAATTATGACAACCGCCTCCGCTCGCCCAAGACTTGGGCAATAACAGAAGGACGGTCCTATCAAGATAAGACCGTCCATACTGGTAGCGAGGGTGGGGATCCGGCTCACCCGCCTAGTTGCCGACTCGCGTCGGCAACAGCGGCTCCTTCGCCGCCCGGGACTTTTCAGGGTGCCATACTAGGCACTCTGAAAAGTTCCCTTCGATCCCCACAATTCATCTTACAAAAAGGACCCGACAAAGTCGGGTCCTTTTGGTAGCGAGGGTGGGGATCGAACCCACGACCCAAGGCTTATGAGTCCTTTGCTCTACCACTGAGCTACCTCGCCGTGTCCAGCTATAATAGCCTTATTTTTACTCCGCAGGCAAGAGATTAACACGATATTCCTGAGCTGGCAAGGATTGACAAGAGACCTAAAATGTGCTATATTTCTCTGTTCGAGTCAAACAAAAACGAAACGAAAGGAGCTGATCATGAAGATCAAGGGACACTCGCACAAGGCGACCCATAAGCACCTTCGCAGCAAGTCCAAGAAAACCTCAGCGCCCGGCATCACGATCTACTGCCAAACCTGCGACACCAAATGGCAACAGATCCCTCGCAAAGAGCTCGCCGTCGACCGAAACAACAATGCTCTCTATTTCGAGTGCTGGAAATGCGACAACAAAGTTCGCATCGTCCACGTGGCGAAAGACTGCTATGAACAGCTGGCAGCCTGAACCCGAAACCATCCACCGAGACCCGCCTCCTCAGGCGGGTTTCTCATTTACCACAAATTCTGGGTCCCCGGTCGCGGCCGGGGACAACAAAAGCACCCGTCAAAATGACGGGTGCTCTTATAGGCTTCTTCGAATCCTACCCAGCCATTTTCACGTCTTCCCAAGAAAAAGCCCCCATCCTTGGATGAGGGACTTTTCTTGGTTGCGGGGGTAGGATTCGAACCTACGGTCTCGAGGTTATGGGCCTCGCGAGATGCCACTTCTCCACCCCGCTGTGCGTTCCTTAATATAGTCCCGTCTGGGGCGGCAGTCAAGCCCCGTTTACCGCTTTGGCATAGGCCTGAACCGTCTCCCGCGCCGTCCGGCTCCAGTTGAATTCTTTCGACCGCTGGCGGCCGGCCGCGGACAAACCACGCGCCAACGCCGGATCATCGTACAATTTCTTCATCGCCAGGGTGATCTCGCCGACGTTCTCAGGATCGACCAAAAGCGCCGCCTCGCCGCAGATCTCCGGCAGCGACGCCCGCCGACTGGCGATGACTGGCACGCCCAGACTCATCGCTTCAATGACCGGCAAACCGAAACCTTCGTACAAAGACGGAAAAACGAACATCGCGGCGTTAGCGACGACCTGAACCTTGTCCTCCGGCGACAGGTAACCGACATAACGGATCCGTTCGCGCGGCTCGTCATGGGCTTTCACGGCCGCTTGGGCCAAGTCGGAATTGGCCTTTTCCAGAGCCTGGATGATCTGATCGGCGTGCCAGCCTTTGCGGCCGGCCACGATGAGATCGAGACCGCGATATTCATGGTAGTCAGAACCGGCCAGAGCTACGAACGCTTCGAAAGAACGCTCCAGATTCTTGCGGGGCTCCAGCGTTCCGAGCTGCAGGCAATAACGGCGCCCCATGAGCCGCAAGCGTTTCAGGACTGCCGCTGCACCGGCGGCCGCAAAAGTCTCCGGCTGCGGCTCGGCGCCTTCATAGATCACGTCGATCTTGTCGTCCGGCGCGCTGAAGATCCGCATCAGATCGGCTTTGGTCTGGCCGGAAACCGCCAATACGCGGCGCGCTGCGCTGACCGAATGCGGCACAACGATGCGCTCGGAGAACGACAGGGCCGCACCGGCGTATTTCATCGGGAACCATTCCGGATGGTCGTAAACAGCGAGGTCGTGGACGGTCACAACCGCCGGTCGGCGATAAAACATCGGCAGGGCGTTGGCCGGGGCGTGGAGCAGGTCGAGTTTCGCTTTCTCGAACATCGACGAGATGACCATGTGGCCGTAGACGAACGGCAGGCAGCGTTTCAGGGCTTGGAAGGGAAAATTACGGACCGAGACCGTGGCCTTGGCGGAATCCAGAAGTTCCTCTTTGACGCGCTGATCAATCATCTTGTCGAGGAACAGGACGTACTCGTTGGCCGTGTCCTCGCGCACCAGATGTTTGACCAGATAATAAGTATAGTGGCCGATACCGGCCGACTCCCCTCCCTTGCGCCAATCCAGCATGGTCCGACAGTCGATGCCGATACGCATAGATCAAAAGCTCTTCGTGGCCCAGGAAAAACCGACCACGGCCCCGGAGGTGATTGCAGCGACGATCAGGGCGGCAATGACGATGCCCAGGAAAATCGGCCAAAAAGCTTTCCGGAGCGGGATACCGAAGATGAAACCGGCGAGCGATCCGGTCCAGGCGCCGGTCATCGGCAGCGGAATGGCCACGAACAGGCACAGGGCGACCAGTCCGTACTTAAGATACTGCCCGTTAAATTTCAACCGGGTGCGGTGCAGGACGCGGTCGGTGAGCCGCTGCCAGAAACCTTTGCGCCGCTCGACCAGGCGTAGCCACCAATTCCCGAGTCCGTAGATCAAGAAAATGGCCGCGGTGTTGCCGATGATCGACCAGATCGTGGCTTCGACGACCGGCATCTTCAGGACCGCGACGCCGAACGGGATCGAACCGCGCACCTCAAGAATCGGCGAGGCTCCGAAGAGCATGACGAGGAGCGGGTCAGTGACGGCGCGCGGCAGGCCAGCGAGGAACATAGGTAGTATCAGCGGACAGCCTGGTCTGACCAGGTGAACGCGTCAAAGACCCAATAAATGAGTTTCTTCACTGAACTGAAGCGCTCGTCCTTGGTGTCGGCGCCGAGTACGACGGCGATCACGCGATGTCCGCTGCCGTCGGCCGCGGCGGCGCCGAAGCAATAACCAGCCTCCTGGAGATAGCCGGTTTTCCCACCCAAAAGCGAGAACGGCGGCTTGCTGATGAAACTGTCGAGCAACAGATCCGTGCTACGCGCGCGGCGGCGGACGCCCTCGCGAGGCTCGTAGACATATTCCTTCTTGACGACCGTCTCCGCGATGATCGGAACGGCCACGGACGCTTTGACGAGCCGGGCGACATCGCGGGCGCTGGCGCGATTATCCGGATCCAGACCAGTCGGCTCGACGAACCGACCCGACGCCAGACCGAGCTCTTGCGCTTTAAGATTCATTTGCGCCACGAATTCCGGCTCCGTGAGCCCGGTGCTCCGGGCCAGGGCCGCAGCGGCTTCGTTCGACGAAGCGATCAGGCTGAGATTGAACAAGTCGCGCACGGTCGCGGTTTCGCCGGAAAAAAGATATTCGCCGCGCGCGGCGCGGATGTCCGCGGCGCCGATCTCCAACCGTTCGTCCCAGTCGAGATCCTGGTCAAGAGCGGTCAGCACGGTCACAAGCTTGGTAAGCGAGGCGATGGGGCGCGCCGCGTCCGGATCTTTTTCGAAAAGCCAGGCGTCGCTGTCCCAGTCAAGGACGGCGGCGCTGGCAGCGTTGATCTCCACGCCCAGCCGGCGCGGATCTTTCTTGAGCGGCGCGGAGACCGGCAACGCCAGCGGCTGCTCGATCACGACCTTTGCGACGGCGGCGGCCGGCAAAAAGGCGCGATAAGCGCTAAAGGCGTCCGCAGCCTGAGCCGGAGCGGCGGCCAGATATAAAGCCAATGCCACGATGAGCGAAAACATGGGAGCGAATCAAGATCAGGTGTTAGCGACCAATGTTTCTGAGGCGGAAGATTCTTCTGGCGGCAGGTCGGAAACCGGAACCGCAACCGGCTCCTGATCCGCGACAGCGTCGGCTACGGCGGGTTCAACCGCGGCGGCGGCAGTCTGAGTCTGTTCGATCTGCAGGATCTTCACGACATTCTCATGCGACCGCAATTTCTCATAATCCGGAAGTTCCTCGACGGAAGCGACGCCCAGAAAACGCAGGAAATCCAGTGTGACCCGATACCTAGCCTGAGGCTGACCAGCCTCGCCCTCGACCTCGATGAGCCCGCGCATCAGCAGGTTGCGCAGGATGAGGCTGCAATTGACCCCGCGGATCTGTTCCAGCTCCGCCTTGGAGACGGGACCGCGATAAGCCACGATGGTCAAAGCCTCGAGCGAGGGTTTGGTGAGTTCACCAGTGGTCTCGTCCTTGATGAAATCCTGAATGACTTTGGAATTGTCCGGCGCGGTGCTGAGCTGGACTTCGCCGCCGTGGCGCATCAGACGAATGCCGCGGCTCGACTCGTTGTAATGCGCCGCGAGCTCGTCGAGCGCTTTGTCGACCTCGGTCCGCTCGGCTTCCAAAAGTTCCGCGAGCTTCTTGACGCTCATCGGTTTCGCGGCGATGAAGAGAATGCTTTCGATCCTGGAGGTCAGCATAGGTTTAGGCGGGTAAGGAAACGGTTTCAGTTTCGGTCTTCTCGATGGTTATGTCGTCAAAGAGCCGGTCCTGATTCACGACCACGGCCCGCTCGCGGATGAGTTCGAGGAGCGCGAGGAAACTCACCACCACTTCGATCCGCGACTCGGCCGAAGCGACCAGGGCGCGGAAACTGGACTTGGCGGTCCGCGCCAGGAACGATTGGATCTGGCGGATCTTCTCGTGAATGGAAACGGTCTTCTCGATGATCGCTTGCGGCACCCGGACGACGATATCGAGCCGACGCAGCACGCCGCCCATGATTTCGGCCATCTGGGCCGCGGTCAGTTTTTTCGGCGGCGCGAAACCGATCTCGATCTGCGGCAGCCGGTCGTGCACGAACAGGAAGCGCCGCTTGCCGATGAGCGCCGAGATCGCTTTCGAAGCGTCGAGATATTCCTTATAGATGCGCAATTGCGACTCCAGGTCGCCGATCTCCTCCTGAGCGTCGGCGGCCAGGAACGGCAGCAGGATGCGCGATTTGAGATACAGCAGCTTGGCCGCCACGACCAAAAAATCCGCCATCTCTTCCGGCGGAATCTGCGGGTTGGCGCTCAGACGCTGCAAATAAGCATCCGTGACCCGCGCCAATGAGACCTCGGAAATGTCGAGTTTGGCGGCCTCAATAAGCTCCAGCAACAGACTGAGCGGACCCTCGAACCTCTCCAGTTTCACGGCGAACTCCATAAGTTAGCGGCGCTTCTTGGACTTCGAAAGTTTCTTCTTGTTCGACGGGCGCTTGGCCGGCTTCTTGGCCTTGGCCGGAGCCTTCTTCTGCAGCTTGACGCCGCTCTTCTTGCCGATCGCGCCGACGACCGGATTCTCCAGGGCCATCAGGTCCTTGACCTTGAGGCGCAGCGACTCGGTGAAACTCTCCGCGCCGACGATCGCCTCTTTGGTTTTGACCAGTCCCTTGTCGAGGACGACGCCAAGGCCGCGCAGGCTGCCGAACGGAGTCAAAGCGCCGGGGCGCAGTCCCAGCTTGGCCATGATCTTCTCCGGAACGAGCGCGATCTTCTTCGCTTTCAGGACCTTCTTCAGATTAGCGAGGTCGACGTAATAAGAAGCCGGCACGACGGCGACGAAATAATTCTTGCCTTTCTTGTGCAGCTCCGGCAAATCGACTTCGACCAGCAGCGTCTTGGCGATGGAGTCGAGCTTCTCGCCGAGCGTCTGCGCCAGGTCATAGGCCGTGTAGACCTTCTTGTGCTTCACGATCTCGAATTTCACTTTCCGTTTGCCCAAATGGAGCAGGATCTTTTTGGAGGCGGTCATAACATTAGTGGTTCAAGGCGTCTTATTTGAGTTTGGCGATGTTCGCTTCCTTGAGTTGCGCTTCCGGCAGATCGGACGGCGCGCCCATCATCAGATCGCGGGCGTCGCCGGTCTTGGGGATGGCGATGATCTCGCGGATGTTCGGCTCGCCGGCGAGGAGCATCACGAGCCGGTCGAAACCGAAAGCCAGACCGCCGTGCGGCGGCGCGCCGAACTCGAAAGCCTCGAGCATGTGGCCGAAGCGCGTGCTGATCTGCTCTTCGTCCAAAGCCATGATCTCGAAGACTTTGCGCAGCGCTTCGGACCGGTGGTTGCGAATGCTGCCGCCGGCGATCTCATAACCATTAAGCACCAGATCGTACTGGGTCGTGAGGATGCCGCCGATGTCCGTCTTGGACATGAGATTGTCGCGGTACTTCGGCTGCGGCGCACTGAACGGATTGTGCGTAAAGGTCCAACCGCCTTCGTCGGTCTTTTCGAAGAACGGAAAATCAACGACCCAGCAGAAAGCCAGCTCGTTCGGATCATCCTTGTTGACGCGCAGGTCCGGCTTGTCGTTGCCATACTTCGCCACGGCCTCGGCGTAAGTGAGGCGCGGGAACGGCGTCTGAGTGATCTTCTTCTCGGGCGTGACGGTCCGAACGACGTCGAGTGCCAACTCTTCGACCAGGCGCATCACGTCCTCCTGCTCGACGAACGACATCTCGAGATCCACCTGGGTGAACTCAGGCTGGCGGTCGCCGCGCTGATCCTCGTCGCGGAAACAGCGCGCCACCTGGAAATAACGTTCCAGGCCGGCGACCATCAGGAGCTGCTTGAACTGCTGCGGCGACTGCGGCAAGACGTAATATTTTCCGGCGTGCAAGCGCGATGGCACGATGTATTCGCGCGAACCTTCCGGCGTGCCCTTGGTCAGGCATGGTGTCTCGACCTCGATGAAATTATTCTTGTGCAAAAAATCGCGGAACTGAGTCGTGACCTTGTCGCGCAGGATCAGGTTGCGCTGCATCCGCTCGGTGCGCAGGTCGAGATAGCGGTACTTGAGCCGCAGTTCCTCGCTCACCGGCATTGTGTCCTTGTCCAGCTCGAACGGCGGCGTCTTGGACTCGTTCAGGATCTCGAGATCGGCGGCGGATAATTCGATGCCGCCGGTGGCCAGCTTCGGATTACGCATCTTCTCCGGCCGCTCACTGACCTTGCCTTTGATGGTCACGACGAATTCCGGGCGCAAGGCGTTGGCTTTGGCCACGACATCCTTGCTCCAGAAGACGACCTGTAAAAGGCCGGTCCGGTCGCGCAGGTCGATGAAGATGAGCTTGCCCATGTCGCGCCGGGCATGCACCCAGCCGGAGACCTCGACCTCCTGGCCGACCCGATTCACCAATTCGCCGATCATTGTTCTTGCCATAGTTCGTGCGCTTCGCTTAGAAGGGAAATATCCGTTACGGCTGCAGACGGCTCAGCATCCGGGGGAACGGCGTCGTTTCGCGCACGTGCTCCAGGCCGCAGATCCAAGCCACGGTCCGTTCGAGACCGATGCCGAAACCGGAATGCGGCACGGAACCGTAACGGCGGATGTCCAGGTACCAGCTGAAAGCCTCTTTCGGCAGCTTGTGTTCTTCGATGCGAGCCTCCAGCAGTTTCAGATCGTCGATGCGCTGCGAACCGCCGATGACCTCGCCATAGCCCTCCGGCGCCAACATGTCGTTATTGAGCGCGCGATCCGGCTCGTTCGGATCCGGTTTCATGTAGAACGCCTTGATCTCGGTCGGGTAATGATGGACGAAGATCGGCTTGTCGAATTTCTTGGTGAGGATGGTCTCGTCGTCGCCGCCGAAATCGTCGCGCTCCTTGATGTCGGAACCGGCCTCCTGCAGGATCTTCACGGCCTCGCTGTGATGCAGGCGCGGGAAGCCGCCCTCGGCCGCTTTCTGGAGCGGCTCCAGATTGCGTTCCAGCGTCTTGAGTTCCTGCTGGCAATGTTCGAGGACGCGGCGCACGACATGCACGACCATGTCCTCCTGCAGCTGGATGTTCTCAAGCCAATCCATGTAAGAAGCCTCTGCTTCCAACATCCAGAACTCGGTCAGATGGCGGCGGGTCTTCGACTTCTCCGAACGGAAAGCCGGACCGAAACAGTAAGTCTTTCCGAGCGCGGCCGAAGTGGCTTCGAGATACAGCTGGCCGGACTGCGACAGGTAGGCTTTGTCGTCGAAATATTTAACTTCGAAGAGATCGGTCGTGCCCTCGCAGGCGCTCGGCGTGAAGACCGGCGAATCGGTCAGGGTGAAACCGCGAAGTTTCATGAACTCGCGCAGGCCGAAAACAATCTCGTCGCGGACGCGCAGGATCGCCTCCTGGCGGGCCGAGCGGATCCAGAGATGCCGCAGGTCCATGAGGAAATCCACGCCGTGTTCTTTCTTGCCGATGGGATATTCCGGAGCCGCGCCGACGAGCACGACCTCCTTGGCTGCGAGTTCGACGCCGGAAGCCGAGCGCTTGTCCTCTTTGACCGTGCCACGGACGATGCAGGAAGCTTCGACCGTGAGCGCCTTGGCCGCCTCCCAGGTCTCAGGCGAAACATCGGCTTTGGAAACGACGGCCTGGATGCGGCCGGTGCCGTCGCGCAACTGCAAAAAAGCGATGGAACCGGAAGAGCGGCTGTTGAAATTCCAGCCGCGCAATTCAACCTCCTGACCCAGATGTTTCGGGGCGTCCTTGATCTCGATGATCATACTTTTTAAGCGATAATAAGCGGAAAATGGCGCCAAAAAATGCGCCTAAACACCGCTTCATGATGCCTTTTTCGGCTTAAAAAATCAAGCCGACGATAGGCTTGACCTGTGGCTAAGTGGAGTGACGGAGTCAGGGAGTGACGAAGAGACGGAGTCAACGAAAATTTAATCATCTCATCTCTCTCGCGAACACCACCCCCCTACGCCAACTGCCGCATGAAACGCAGCGCGCGGATGCCTTCTTCCAAATGTCCGACCAGCAAGGCCTCGATGAGTTCGCTAGTCGGCGAGGCGACCTCAGCCGGCACGTCTGCCTGCTGAAGCGAAGTCAAATGACTCCGGCGCATCAGACGCAGCGCCTCGATGACGCCGGACGACACGGTTTCTTTCGAATAGGGACGACAGGTGGAGCATTCGATGCCGCCACGAAGCGCGTTCAGAGCGTTGCCGGAAACCGACAATTTACCGCGGCAGCGGACGCAGGCGTCGAACTCCGGCGCGAACCCCAGGATATCCAGAAGCTTCAGCGCGGCGCCGTCATAGACCGGATGATGGCCGCCGCGGACGAACTCCGGCGCCGACCAGCGGTCCAAAGCCTCGAAAAAATCGACGAGCAGCTCGAAGATCCGTTCCTCGGGCAGCTCGCGTTTGGTCAGGGAATCCACGGTCAGCAAAAAACTCTGCGCCGTGATGGTCTTCGGGAGAGAATCCGGAAGACTGGAAAAACGCCGGGCCAGGCAGGCCCCGGCCAGACGGTCGATACGCCGGCCTTTCGCCACCATGATCTCGACGACGCCGAAGCTGCTGAGATGCGGCGACAGTTTGCTCTTGCCGCGACGCGTGCCCTGGGCCAGCACCGTGATCTTGCCATGGTTGGCAGTATAAATAGTGTAGGTCCGATCCGCGTCACGGACCGGCCGAGTCTTCAGAACAATGCCCTGATCGCGATAGGTCGGCATAGGACAGCGGCTAGCTCGGCCTCCGATCGAGCCAGGATTGCAAAATGACCGCGGCCGCGGCCGCATCCTTGTCGACGTCGCCAGCCTTGGCTCCGACCGAGCGGCGGGCACTTTCCACGATACCGCTCGAGAAACGCTCGTCCTCGGTCTCGACCGCGAGTCCCCCGCGCTCCGCGAGCGCCGCCGCGAAAACCGCGACCTGCCGCGCCCAGTCGCTCGCGGCGCCGGCGTCCTTAAGGCTGCGCGGCAAACCGATCACCGCCAGCGTCGCCCCCTCCCGGGCGGCGACCTTGGCCACGGCTAAAACATCCGCCTCCAAACTCTGGGCAGCGACCGTTTCGAGCGGCACGGCTACCGGCGCATCCGTATCAGCGAGCGCCAGGCCGATGCGTCTGGTGCCGTAATCGACTCCGATCAATCTCATAAAACTAAAATTCCAGACCGATCCCCTCTTGCGGCGTCAGTATCTCCAGGCCCTTGGCGGTCACGGCGACTGTGACCTCGAAATGAGCCGATGGCTGGCCATCCGCGGTCGCGATCGTCCAGCCGTCGCGCTTCACCCGGACCTCGTCGCGGCCGGCGTTCACCATGGGTTCGATCGCGATGACCATGCCGGGGACAAGACGGACCGGTTCCAGGCTTCGGTCGAAATAATTCGGAATCGGCGGCTCTTCGTGGACCGCGCGGCCGACGCCGTGACCGGTCAGGTCTTTGACCGTCGAATAACCCAGCCGCCGGACATGACGATCAATGGCTTTGCCGATGTCGCTCACCCAGGCTCCGGGACGAACCTGTTTGAGGCCGATGTTCAAAGACGCGCGCGTGGCTTCGAGCAGCTTCAATCGCTCCGGCGCGACCTCGCCGACCGCGACCGTGAGCGCCGTATCCGTGAAAAACCCGCGGTACTTGAGACCGACATCCAATTTCAGAAGATCGCCGCTCGCGACCGGCCGCGACGGCAAAGCCATGCCGTGGACGACCTCGTCGTTCAGCGAACTGCAGATGGCGGTCGGAAAAGCCGTCCGGCTGCCTTCGGGTCGGTACCCCTGGAAGGCTGGTTCACCGCCCGCCGCCCGCATCAATTTCTGCGCCAACGCTTCAAGCTCGCCAGTGGTGACGCCGGGCTTCGCCTCCGCCGCGAGGCGCGCCAAAATATCGGCCAGAATCCGGCCGCCGGCGCGAATGATCTCTATCTCTGGTCCGGTCTTCAGGTCGATCATAAGTTCACTCCCCAGTTTAGAACAAAAGGCGCGTTCGGCAAAGCAGGCAAAGACTCCCTCGGGCTGGAAGCCCGGGATTTTTGATATTCCAACCGCTTTCATTCGCCGTAGCCTATCCCCCTTCCCCCGCACTAGACAGTGCGGGGTGCGGGGGATTCGCGTCTTTTATTCAACCTCGGCTGACGCCGAGGCTTTCTGATAGTGGCGAAAATAAAAGGACGCCGATGTCGGCGTCCTGAGCGCTGCTGAACCTTCCGGTTCACTTCTTGAGAAGCCGGTCGACAAGAGCGTCGATCCAGGCCTGGTACTCCTCGAGAGTGCCCTGATTGTTGTAGAGGTTCTCCCACGGCACGAGCGCCAGGGTGCGGTCGACCTGCTGGCCGTGCAGCGGCTGGCCGATGCCGCGATCGTCATCGTCGAGCTTGGTGAAACCGGCCATGTCGACCGGATCGCCGGGACGCCGGCGGCTCAGAAGACGCGCGGCCCTGACGTGGGTCGGCGCGACTATGCCGATCATGACGAAACAGCCGCCAAGCAATTTCTGCAGGCCTTTGACCTCGTCGGGGTGGCGCATGCCGTTCACGATGATCCGGCGATGACCCTGAGACTTGAGCGTCGCGACGACGCGCTTGGCCCAATAAGCCATACCTTCGGGCTGCTCGCGGCCCCAGTTACCGATTTCGATCAGCTGATCGACGGTCGGTTTCTCGATGCCCCGGCGCTTGGCCTCCTCGCGGATCTCGTCGGAACAGCGGCGGGTCACGAAACCGTGCGCAGTCAGACGCTCGGACAACTCATCCTTGCCGGCCGCCTTGAGGCCGGTGAGTCCGATGACCAGATCGAAATCCTTTGAACGTGTTTGGCGCTTCTTCATGGCGACCTCCGTTAACGCAGACAAAGAACAAGTCTGCGCACTTTTTACACCAACGGCCGGACAACGTCAAAGCCGGACGCGATCAACTAGACTCCCAAAGCGGCGGCGATCGCGGCCTCGACCTCGGCGATCGGACGGGTGCCATCGATCCGCCTCACGAGACCGCGGGCCGAATAGAAATCAATGAGCGGCTGGGTGTCGTGATGATAAAGGCTCAGGCGCTGGCGGATGACCTCCGGGGTGTCGTCCGCGCGCTGGATGAGCGGGCTGCCGCAACGGTCGCATTTGTCCGGCGAACCCTTCGGTGGATTGAACTCGATATGATAATTGAGCTCGCAATCCTGATTCGAGCAGACCCGGCGGCCGGACAACCGTCGCACCGCTTCGTCGTCGGCGATATCAAGACTGATGACGTGGGTCACCTGGCGGTTGATCTTCGTCATAAGTTCGTCCAACGCCTCAGCCTGATCCTTCGTGCGCGGATAACCGTCCACGATGAAGCCGCCGACGGTATCTTCTTCCGTGAGGCGTTCGGCCATGACCTGATTGACCAGATCGGTCGGCACGAGTTCGCCGCGCTCGATGTAACCGGCCAGGTCGCGGCCCAGACCCGTGTTGCGTTCGATCTCGGCGCGGAACAGCTTGCCGAGAGAGATGGTCGGGATACCGAGTTTCTCGGACATCTTTTCGGACTGCGTGCCTTTGCCGGAGCCTTGCGGCCCGATCATGATGATATTGAACATAGTCTTCGGGTCAGGATGCTAAGAGCGTGATTAGATAACCGACGATGGAACCGAGAGCGATCGGCGGCAGGGCCGGCATCGGCCGGTGAGTACGCTGGGCCGCGAAGATCAGGCTCGTGGCCAGGAGTCCGGCGAGCGCCCCGATGGCGACCGGGACGGCGGCGGACGAACCACGGACCGCGAGCGACGCGACGAGCATGGCTGGCAGGACCATGTCGCCCGTGCCTAGGAAAAAGAAACCACCGTCAGCCGAGACCTCCTTCAGACGCTTGAAAAAACCTGCGCTGGTTGACGGTATAATGATGGCAAAAATAGCCCGCTGCCGCAACAGAGAAGCCGCCGCTTCGGCCAGATGCCGGGTCACGTAAACCGCGAACAGGTCATAGAACGACAGCCCGGCCAGGATCACGACCACGACCAGCGGCCGCATGGCTTCGCCCAGACCCAGGGCCAGACCGGCCATGCCGAAGACCAGGATCAGGTCGTAGGTCGCGACGCGGCTCACGGCGTAGTGCAGCAGGACCGCCGCCGCGACAGCGATGATCGCCGGTCCGGTCCCGAACGCCGTCTCGAACCAGGCGCCGACGCCGACGAACACGGCCAGGGTGAAAAGCAGGGTGAAGACCAGGGCTCCGCGCCTGGTCCGCGCCAGTATCACGAGGAGCGCGGTCGCGGCCGCGAAAGCCGTGATGAAACTCCAGATGGTCAGTTCCGGAGCGGCCGCCGCGGCAACGGTCCCTGGCTTGGCGAACGCGGCCAATCGGCCGACCAGAAGCACCAGCAGCAGGACCGATCCTAAAAGAAAGATCTCCAGTGCGGACGCAAAAACCAGCCGCGCCGCGCGAGCCGCGGCCGGAATCTCTTCCTGGCGCTCAGGCGCCGAAGATGGCGGCTTCGACATTTTGTCGATCGATCTCGGAGATGACATACGTCTGCTGTAATTTCATGAGCGCCAGATGCAACTCACGCGGATAGATCAAACCGGAGTGAGTGTCATGAAGACGGACCAGCAGCTGGCGGACAGCCTCGCGTTGATGCTGATCAAGACTGGAGATGCCGAAAGTCAGCTCCTTGATCTCTTCTTTGGCCAGCCGCACAGGCGTTGATCCTTCCATAGGTCTTAATTATACCAAAAAGGCGCGTTGGACGCGCCCTTTGGTCGATTATTTGGCTTGGTTGCGCTATTTACAGCGACTCGTAATCACGCATCGTCATCTGCGAATCAACCTGTTTGACGATCTCAATGACCACGGAAACGACGATGAGCAAGCTGGTGCCACCGACGACGAGCGACTGGGTGCCGGTCATATGCTGGACGATCAGCGGCAGGACGGCGATGGCCGCGAGGAAGAACGCGCCCGCCGGCATGATCCGGCTCACGGTCTTGCTGATATATTCAGCGGTCGGATTTCCAGGCCGGATGCCGGGAATGAACCCGCCCTGTTTCTGCAGATTCTCGGCCACGCGATCAGGATGGAAAACGACGGCGGTGTAGAAGTAGGTGAACACGAAGACCAGGAGGAAATAAAGGATGCCGTAGATCCACTTGTCCTGGAAGAACATGATGGTCTTCTGCGCGCCGGCCGCGAGCCAGGCCGTCTTGGCCTTCAGGAAGAACTGGGCGATCATCGGCGGGAACAGGATGATGGAGACCGCGAAGATGATCGGGATGACGCCGGCCATGTTGACGCGGAGCGGCAGGAACGTTTCGGCGCCGCCGAAGAGTTTGCCGCCGCGCATGCGCTTGGCGTAGACGACCGGAATGTTGCGCTGACCCTCAGTGATGAAGACCACGCCAGCGACCGTCAGCAGGCCGATGACCGCGAAAGCCGCCCAATTCAGGAGCTTCGACGGTTCATAGGTCAGGATGGCTTGCTGCACGGCGGTCGGCAGGCGGTCGACGATGTTGGCGAAGATCAGGATGGAAATGCCGTTGCCGATCTTGCGCTCGGAGATGAGCTCGCCGATCCACATGAGCCAGATCGTGCCGGCGGTCATCGCCAGGACGATCACGGCTTTCTGGACGACCGAGATATCGCCGACGATCCCCTGGCCGGAAGAGGTCAGGATGGAGAGCATGGCGTAGGCCTGCAAGAGCGCGAGCGGCACCGTGGCCAACCGGGTGTAATAATTGATGCGCTCCTGTCCGCCGGCGCCGTCTTTCTGGATCTCCTCCAGCCGCGGGATGATCATGGCGAGGAGCTGGAAGATGATGGACGAGGTGATGTACGGGCCGACGCCGAGCGCGACCACGGAGAAGTTCTGCATGCTGCCGCCGGAGAACAGGTCGAGCATGCCGAGCACCTGGTTCGACTGGAAGAAATCGCGCAGGTTGGCGGCATTGACGCCGGGAACCGGCACGTGGGTGGCGACGCGGTAAACGACGAGCATCAGCAGCACGAAAATGATGCTGTTGCGCAGGTCGGCGGCTTTCCAAATTTGTCGGATCTTATTCCACATAACTTCGGTATTAGCGTGCTTGGCATCCGACGCGGCTGGGGCGACAAGCGCCCCGGAACCGTACCGGCTAGAACACAGCTGTATTTTACCGGACTTCGCCGCGAGCGGCCACTATCTTCTCTTTGGCCGATTCGGAAACGCGGCAACCGGTCACGATCAGCCGCTTTTTAAGCTCACCAGCGCCCAGGATCTTGACGTTGACGGTGCCGACCTTGATGAGGCCGTTCTTGATCATGGTCTTCGGATTGACGATGCCGCCTTCCTTGAAAGCCTCGGCGATCTGCTCGAGATTGACGGCCACAGGCGGGGTCCGGAGAGCGCGAAAACCGCGCAGCTTCGGGGTCGCGAGGATCGTGCGCCGGAGGCCGAGGATGAGCAGTTTATTGCGGCCGCCGGTCCTGGCGCGCTGGCCCTTGGTGCCGCGGCCGGCCGTCGTACCCTTGCCGGAAGCATTGCCGCGGCCGACGCGCTTGTAGTGCTGTTTGGCGCCGTGCGCGGGCTTCAGGGTGCTAAGCGAAAGTGGAGACATAACTGGAGGGATTACTTCTGGGCGGCCTCGGTCTCGACAGCGGCCTTTTTCGGTTTGGCCGGGCTGAGCCGGAGCTGTTGCAAAGCCAACATCGTCGCCTTGGTATTATTGATCTTGTTGTTCGAGCCCAGGATCTTGGCCGAGGCGTTCGGCACGCCGGCGAGTTCCAGGACCACGCGGATCGCGCCGCCGGCCTTGATACCGGTTCCTTTCGGAGCCGGCATGAGCAGCACCGAAGCGGCGGCGAACTTCTGTTCGACGCGGTGCGGGATCGATCCCTGGACCATGGGCACGGTCAGCAGGCGCTTCTTGGCCTGAGTGACGGCCTTGGCGACGCTGCCGGCGACATCAGCGCCCTTGGCGATGCCGAAACCGACGCGGCCCTTGCGGTCGCCGATGATGACGCAGGCGCGGAACCGCATGCGCTTGCCGCCCTTGGTGACGCGGGTGACGCGCGAGAGTTCCAGGATGCGCTGATCGAACTCTTTCTGTTCATCCTGACCGCGGCGGAACGGACGACCGCCGCCGGGCGGACGACGTCCGCTGTCTTTGCGCGGACCTTTATCGGTGATGGGTTGGACGATGATCTTCTCCATAATGATATGCGTTCAAGGCGGCCTTAGAACTTCAGGCCGTTATCCCTGGCGCCGGCGGCCAAAGCGGCGATCCGACCGGTGAAGGCGAAACCATTGCGGTCAAAAACGACCTGGCTCAGTCCGGCTTTCACGGCTTTCTCGGCGACCAGTTTGCCGACCGCGTAAGCGACGGCGACCTTGGCTTGGCGGTCCGACTCGCCCTTGGCGAGCTTGGCAGCCTCTTTCTTGTCGACGACGGTATCATCGGCCGCGGCGAGGGTCTTACCGGCCGCATCATCGATCACCTGGGCGTAGATATGCTTGGCGCTGCGGAAAACCGACAGACGCGGTTTCGCGGCAGTGCCCTGGACCCGGGCGCGGACCCGCCGCTGGCGGCGCAGCCGGGATTGATTCTTTGATTGCACGCTGGCTTTCATAACTTCAATGGTTACGCCGCGGCTCCGGCCTTGGCAGCTTTGCCGGCCTTGCGGTGAATGACCTCATCGACGTACTTGATGCCCTTGCCCTTATACGGTTCCGGAGGCCAGACATGGCGGATCTGAGCGGCGATCTCCCCCACCTGCTGCAGGTCAATGCCGGAAACAGTGATGACATTCTTGTCCACGCCGACCTCGATGCCCGGCGGGATGGGAAAATCAACGTCGTGGGAGAAGCCGACCTCGAGCTTGAGCACTTTGCCCTGGACGCCGGCCTTGAAACCGACGCCGTTGATCTCGAGCTGGCGCTTGTAGCCGACCGTGACGCCGGTGACCATGTTGCCGATGAGCCTGCGGAACAGACCCCAAAGCGAGCGGTCTTTCACGTTCTCATGGTCCTTGACGTCGATCGTGAGCTCCGCGCCCTCGATGACGACTTCCACGTGCGGATGTAATTCGAGCTTCAGTTCGCCCTTGGGACCCTTGACGTTCACGACACGGCCATCGAGTTTGATCTCGACGCCCTTCGGGATGGCCAGGAGTTTTTTTCCGACTCGGGACATATGTTTCAGTGGTTAGCTAAGGCGGTCAAGATCAATAGATCTCGCACAGGATCTCGCCACCCAGCTTGCGCCGACGCGCTTCTTTGTTGGTCATGACGCCCTGCGAGGTCGAAACAATGGCGATGCCCTTGTCGGAGAGGACGCGCGGCAGGTCCTGGTAGCCGTTATAAACGCGGCGGCCCGGGGTCGAAACGCGCTTCAGGCTGCGGATGTAGGGCTGGCGGCCGTCGTACTTGAGCTCCAGACGGAGCTCCACGCCGGTGCCGCTGCCCTCTTTGCCGACCGTGGTCACATAGCCTTCTTCGGCCAGGATCTTGGCGACAGCGAGTTTCATCTTGGAATACGGGATCCTGACCTCCGGTTTTCTGACCTGAGAGGCGTTGCGGATCCGCGTAAGCATGTCTGAGATTGGATCGGTCATCATAATGATGTGGTTTGCATAAACTATCGTGTCGCTGATCCCTGGTCCGGCGCCCGGCCTTGACCACTGTGGTGTCGGCGCCGAGCTTGCGACCAGCGAAACGCAGCTGTATTTACCATGACGACTTCCGGATACCCGGGATCTCGCCCCGGTTGGCTAATTCGCGGAAACAGATGCGGCACAGTTTGAAGTCGCGGATCAGGCCGCGATTGCGGCCGCAGCGCCAGCACCGGCGGACGATGCGCGAGGAAAATTTCGGTTTCTTGGCTGATTTGGCGATTTGACCTTGGGTAGCCATAGTTCCTGATTATTTAACGTCCTCCCTGAACGGGAAGCCGGCGGCGCGGAGCAGTTCCAAGCCGCGAGCCTTGGTGCGAGCCGTGGTGACGATGGTCATCTCCAGGCCGTGCACGAGATCGGTATCCTCCGGGCGGATCTCCGGGAACGAGACGAACTCTTTCATGCCGATGGAGAAATTGCCGTGGGCGTCGATCGACTTGGGCGACACGCCGCGGAAATCGCGGACGCGCGGCAGGGTGGAATTGATCAGCTTGTCGATGAAATCGAACATCCGGCGGCCGCGCAGCGTGACCATCATGCCGACGACCATGCCCTGGCGGATCTTGAAGTTCGAGATGGATTTCTTGGCCAGCGTCTTGACCGGCTTCTGGCCGCTGATCCTGGTCAGCGTCCGCTCGGCCGCCTCGACGTACTTGGGATCCTTGAGACCCTGCTTCAAGCCGACGTTCAGGACGACCTTAACGAACCGCGGCACGGCCATGACGTTCTTCACGCCCAATTTGGCCTTGAGCTGCGGCGCGATCTCTTTCTCGAACAGGATTTGGAACCGTGTTTTGGCGTTCATAATCTTGCGCTATTCAATGGCTTCCTTGCACTTGCGGCAGATGCGGACCTTGCGTTCCTTGCCGTCCGGCTGCGCCAGCATCTTGACGCCGAGCCGGGTCGGCTGGGCGCACTTCGGACAGATTGCCATGACGTTCGCGGCCGCGAGCGGCGCGGCGAACTCGACTTTCTGGCCCGGCTGTCCCTGCTGGCGGGTCTTCAGATACTTGACCATGACATTCACGCCCTCGACCACGACCTTGCCGAGCTTCGGGAAGACCTGAATGACCTTGCCGCTCTTACCCTTGTCCTTGCCGACGGCCACTTTGACGTTGTCGCCTTTCTTGATGTTCATAAGGTTGCGGCTTAGACGACCTCGGGGGCCAAAGAAATGATCTTGGCGAAACCCAGGGTGCGCAGCTCGCGGGCCACGGGTCCGAAGATGCGGGTGCCTTTGGGCTCCTTGGATTTCTCATCGATGATGACGGCGGCGTTGTCGTCGAAACGGACGTAAGTGCCGTCCTTGCGGCGAGTCTCCTTGCGGATGCGGACGATGACCGCGTGGACGACCTGGCTTTTCGCGACCGTGCTGTGCGGCACGGCCAGCTTGACGACGGCGGTGACGATATCGCCCAAGCCGGCATGGCGATGCTGATAGCCGCCATGCAGCCGGATGACCTGCAGTTTCTTGGCGCCGGTGTTGTCGGCGACGCCGATCATTGAACGATGCTGCAACATACCTTTACTTGGTCACCTTTCCGACGACCCGCCAGCGCTTGTCTTTCGACAGCGGCCGCGTCTCGACGAAACGGACGACGTCCCCGACCTTGTACTCCCCCTTCTCGTCATGGACCTTGTACTTCCGGGACTGCCGGTATTGTTTGTTATATTTCGGGTGGGTCTTCTGGCGATCGATCCGGACCACGATGGTCTTGGCCATCTTGTCCGAGACGACCAACCCCTCGAAAACCCGCTGCGTCTTGTTCTTGGCTTCCATATGAAGAAAAAACTACGGGGTTCAACCGCGGGCGGCCGGCTTGGTTCCGGCGGCCTGGGATTTTCTTAGGGTCAGGATCCTGGCGACGGTCTTCTTGATCTCGCGGATCTCGCGGACGTCGGCCATTTTCTTGGCCGCCACCTTGAAGCGAAACTCGCGGATCTTGTTCCGGGAATCCCGGAGCAGCCGGTCCAGCTCGGCGTCGGATTTTTCGCGCAATTCCTTGATGTCCATAAATCCTTGCTGGTTAAGCGGCTAATTCTTGACGAGAAACTTGGATTTCATCGGCAGCTTGTAGCCGGCGAGCTCCATCGCTTCGCGAGCCGCTTCCTCGGTCACGCCATCCATCTCGAAGAGCACGGTGCCGGGGCGGATGACGGCCACATAGTGGTCGACGGCGCCCTTGCCGCCGCCCATGGTCGACTCGTTGCCATGGTTCGTGATCGGCTTGTCCGGGAAAATGCGGATCCAGATCTTGCCGCCGCGCTTGATGAAGCGGGTCATGGCGCGACGAGCGGCCTCGATCTGCCGGGAGGTCACCCAGGCGGCGCCGAGCGCCTTCAGACCGTAGGTGCCGAAGCTGATCTCGGTCTTGGTGGTCGCCACGCGCGTATTGCGGGCGCGACCCTTGTGCATTTTGCGGTGTTTGACTTTGGCTGGTAACAACATATGCGTCTTGCGTGAGGACCCGGGCTACTGCCTGGGACCGCGGCCGCGGAAAGCCGGACGGCGTTCGGCCGGAGCAGCGGGCTGCTGGGCCTCGACCGCATCGCCGAAAACGATGCCGCGGAAGATCCAGACCTTGATGCCGATCGTGCAGAACAGGGTGCTCGCGAAACCGGAAGCGAAATCGACATCCGCGCGCAGGGTGTGAAGCGGAACGCTGCCCCAGGCGAGTTTTTCCTCGCGGGCGATCTCGGCGCCGTTCAGGCGGCCTTTGATCTGCAGCTTGGCGCCCTTGGCGCCGGCTTTCTGCATGCGATCCATGTGCTGCTTGAGCACGCGGCGGAACGGCAGGCGAGCCTCGATATCCTTGATCATCGACTGCAGGACGATGTTCGCGGAGAGCGACGGATTCCTGATCTCGATGACGTTCAGATTGATGTTCAGCTTGTCCTTGCCGGTCAGTTTGCGGCCAATCTTGGCCACCAGTTCTTTCTTGAGATCCTCGACGCCGGAACCGCCGCGGCCGATGATCATGGCCGGCTTGGCGGAGTGGACAGTGACGGTCAGAGCCCGCACGGTCCGCTCGATGTCGATGCGATCAACCTGAGCCTCCTTCAATTTGGCGCGGAGAAACTCCTTGATCTTCATGTCTTCCTTAAGCAGAGCGGCGAAGTCGCGCTTGGAGAACCACTTGGAGCTCCACGTATAGACAGTGCCGATGCGGAAGATCTTCGGATGTACTTTATTGCCCATAGTGGTTTACTCCTTCTTCTTAGCCTTGACCGTCTTTTTGGCGGCGGACTTCTTTTCAGCCTTGGCCTCCTTGGCGGCGGTCTTGGCGGACTTCTTCACCACCGCGGCGGCGGCGCCTTTCGGGGCGCTCACCCGGCGCTCGTCGAGCACCACGGTGATGTGACAGCTGCGCTTGCGGATCGGCGCCGCGCGGCCGAAAGCCCGGGCGCGCCACCGATCGAGGACCGGGCCGGCGTCGGCGTAGATCTGTTTGATGTAAAGATTGTCGGCGTCCAGCTTGAAATTATGTTCGGCGTTGGCGACGGCCGACTTGACCAGTTTCGTGACCGGGCGCGAGGCGGCTTTGCTGTAATAGCTCAGCTGAGCCAGAGCCGGGGCAATGTCCATGCCGCGGATGAGGCCGATGACCAGCCTGACCTTGCGAGCGGACATCCCGATATTCCTTGCTTTAGCGATGACTTCCATAAGCTCGTCAGGTTATTTCTTGGCCGCAGCGGCTGGGGCCTGAGCGGCCTGACTCGCGGCCTTATCCGCCTCGGCGCGCTTGGTCTCGAGCTCCTTCTGCATCTTGCCGCCGTGCCGGAGGAACTTGCGGGTCGGAGCGAACTCGCCGAGTTTGTGGCCGACCATGTTCTCGATGATGAGGATCGGGGTGTGCTGGCGGCCGTTGTGGACGCCGATGACGAAGCCGACCATCTCCGGAGTGATGGCGCACCAGCGGGACCAGGTCTTGACGATGGTCTTGTCGCCAGGCTTCATCTTGGAGATCTTCTTCAGGAGCTTCGGATCCAGAGCCGGACCCTTTTTGAGGCTGCGTGACATAGGATTACTTGCGTCGCGAGACGATGAATTTCCAGGAAGCCTTTTTCTTGTTCCGGGTCTTGACGCCCAGCGCCGGCTTGCCCCACTTGGTCTTCGGATTCTTGAGACCGATCGGGTTCTTGCCTTCGCCGCCGCCATGCGGGTGATCCACCGGATTCATGACTTTGCCGCGGACCTCCGGACGGCGTCCGCGATGGCGGGTGCGGCCGGCCTTGCCCCAGCGGATGAGGCGATAATCAGGATTGCCGACCATGCCGACGGTGGCCATGCAGTTCTTGCTGAACCTGCGGACCTCGCCGGACGGCAGGCGGACCTGCGCGAAATCGCCCTCGACAGCCATGAGCTGAGCGCCGAGACCGGCGCCGCGGACGACCGTGCCGCCCTGGCCGGGATGGAGCTCGATGCTATGGATCTGGATGCCGACCGGCATCTGCGAGATCGGCATGCGGTTGCCGGGTTTGATCTCGATCTGGGATTTGGAGGACAAGATGACGTCGCCGACGCCCAAATTCTGAGGGGCGACCATGTAGGCCTTCACGCCGTCCTTGTAATGGAGCAAGGCGAGGCGGGCGCCGCGGTTCGGATCATACTCGATGGCCGAAACCGTGGCCGGGATATCGTAACGATCGCGCCGAAAATCAACGATGCGGACGTAACGATCGGCTCCGCCGCCGCGATGGCGAACGGTGATCTTACCCTGGATGTTGCGGCCGCCGGTCTTGCGCTTCGGCAGGATCAGCGTCCGTTCGGGCTCGGTCTTGGTGATGTCGGTGAAGGCATCAACGCTGGAGATCCGGCGGCCCAAAGTCACTGGTTTGTAAAGCTTGATCGGCATATTAGACTCCCTCCATGGCGGTTATGGTCTCGCCAGCCTTCAGGGTGACGATGGCCTTCTTCTGATCCTTGCGCTTGCCGAGCACCCGGCCGGAGCGGACGTGTTTGCCTTTGACGGCAACAATGCGCACCGAGACCGGTTTGACGCCGTAGAGATCGCGGACGGCCTGGGCCACCGCATTCTTGTTGGCGTCCGGAGCGACGACGAAAGTGTACTTGCCGAGAGATTGCTGGCGATCGGCTTTCTCGGTGAGGACCGGAGTCAGGAGGATGCGATAAGCATCGCCGCCGTGCTCCTTGGCGAGCGGGCCGCGTTTGACCGGTTCGCTGGCAGCCGATTTTTTATCGGACGCCGGTTTCTTCTCCTCGGCCGCCTCTTCCTGCTTGGCCGGGGCCAGATTCTGCTTTTTGGAAACTTTACCGAAAATACCCATATTTCAGAGGAGATTAACCGTTGGCTTTCTCGAGCTTTTCGGCGGCTTCGACCGTCATGATGACGGCATCAGCCTTGAGCACATCGATGAGTCCGACGTTGCCCACGCCCTCAAGACGGACTTTGGGCAGGTTCTTCGTGCTGCGGACCACAGCCTCATCGCGCTTCGGCATGATGATGATCACCTTGCCCTTGGCCGGCAGTTTCTTCAGGATCATGGCCGCCTCTTTGGTCTTGCCGCCCTTGACCTCGAAGCTGTCGAGCAGCACGAAGTTGTCGGAAGCGACCTTGTCGGAGAGGACCATGCGGAAAGCGAGCTGGCGGGTCTTCTTGTTGATCTTGCGGGTGTAATCGCGTTCGCTGCGCGGACCGAAAGTGATGCCGCCGCCGACCCAGATCGGGGAACGGCTGGAACCATGGCGAGCGCGGCCGGTGCCTTTCTGTTTCCACGGCTTCTTACCGCCGCCGCGGACGTCGCCGCGCGTCTTGGTGTGAGCCAGAGGCTGGCGAGCGCTCGTGAGGATGTTGGTCGCGACCTCGTGAACGATCTCGGGACGGACCTTGACGCCGAACACTTCGGCTTTCAGATTCTTCTCGCCGACGATGTTGCCGGCGGAATTGTAAAGTTTAACCTTCGGCATACTAGTTCCAAGACTGCTTAGCTTCGTGGCCGCCCTCAACGAGCAGGACCGCGCCGCGAGCTCCCGGAACGGCACCTTTGACCGCCAGAATATTGTTAGCCGCGTCAACTTCGATGACCTCCAGATTCTTGACCGTCACGGAATCGCTGCCCATGTGGCCGCCCATCCGCAGACCTTTCAAGACGCGCTGCATGCCGCCGGAACCGATGGAACCAGGCATGCGCAGGTTATCTTTGTGGCCGTGGGAAGCGGGGCCGCCGCGGAAATGATGGCGCTTGACGACGCCCTGGAAGCCCTTGCCTTTGGAAACGCCGCTCACGCCGACGAATTCGCCGGCGTTGAACTGCGCGGCGTCAACCTTGGCGCCGACCGTGAGTTCGGTCGGACCGTCGACGCGGAATTCGCGGATGATCTTGCACATCTCGCCGGCCGGCTTCATATGGCCGGACTGCGGCTTGTTCGGATCCTTATCTTTACCCAAACCTAACTGCACGGCGGTGTAGCCGTCCTTCTCCTGGGTCTTGACCTGGGTCACGACGCAAGGGCCGGCCTGCAGCAAAGTGACCGGAACGACGGTACCGTCGGCCCGGAAGCGCTGCGACATCTCGATTTTCTTAGCGATGATGAATTTCATAGTTCCCTGATCGTCGGCCGCCGGCGCTGTTTGCCGCGGTATAAACGAAAAGCCAGAAGTTTTTCCATCTCCCGCGCGGTGCGGAAGGACGAACAAACTTCCAGCCTCTCGAAGACCGTTGGTCCATTCATCAAGCTCCACGGTGGATGGACTCGGCAACACAACCCCGTACGGGTCGGTTAAGGCTCTAAGTTTTCGCGTTAGCGATAAGGTTGTTAATCCTCCTGTGTCGTTCCGGGAGATGGCGGAGGTTTTGCCGGGGGCTTGCGCCCCCGGCATCTTTCTCCGTTTCTCCGATCCGACATGCGAATTTCTTCGTCCGTTTTTTGCTTATTGGATCCGATCCTACATCTTGATCTCCACGTCCACGCCGGCCGGAAGATTCAGATTCGTCAGAGCCTCGATGGTCTTCGGCGTCGGCTCGTAGATGTCGACCAGCCGCTTGTGAACCCTCATCTCGTACTGCTCGCGGGCGTCCTTGTGGACGAACGTGGAGCGGTTGACGGTGTACTTGGTCTTCTCCGTCGGCAACGGCACCGGGCCGCGGACGGAAGCTCCTGTGCGCTGCGCCGTCTCAATGATCGTCCGCGTGGACTGGTCGATGATCTTGTGATCATACGCCCGGATCTTGATGCGGATGCGCTGGCGAGTCTCCTCATCCTTCTTCGTTTTCTTCAGTTCGGTAGCCATTGCCTTGGGAATTAAGGTTAAAAGATCGTTGGATCAGGATTACTTGGTGATCTTCAGCACCGTGCCGGCGCCGACTGTCTTGCCGCCCTCGCGGATGGCGAAACGCATCTTCTCCTCGAGAGCGACCGGGGTGATGAGCTTGATCGACAGCGTGGCGGTGTCGCCAGGCATGACCATCTCCGTGCCCGGGGCCAATTCAACCTCGCCCGTGACATCGGTGGTGCGGATGTAGAACTGCGGCTTGTAGCCCTTGAAGAACGGCTTGTGGCGGCCGCCTTCCTCCTTGGTCAGAGCGTAAACCTGGCCCTGGAACTCGGTGTGAGGCGTGACGGAACCCGGCTTGACGAGGACCATGCCGCGCTCGACATCCTCTTTCTTGATGCCGCGGAGCAAGAGGCCGGCGTTGTCGCCAGCGCGACCCTCTTCCAGCTGCTTGTTGAACATTTCAATGCCGGTGACGACGGTCTTCTTGGTCTCGCCCAAGCCGACGATCTCGACCTCTTCATTGATATGGATGACGCCGCGATCGATGCGGCCGGTGACGACGGTGCCGCGGCCCTCGATGCTGAACACGTCCTCAATGGCCATCAGGAACGGCTTGTCGGTCTCGCGCTGCGGCTCCGGAATGTAGGTGTCCAAGGCCTCGATGAGATCGAGGATCGGCTTGGCTTCCGGACCGGTCGGGTTGGCGAGAGCTTTGGTGGCGGAACCGCGGATGATCGGGACTTCCTTGCCCGGGAATTCGTACTTAGTCAGCAGGTCGCGGACCTCTTCTTCGACGAGATCGATGAGTTCCGGATCCTCGACCTGATCAACCTTGTTCAGGAAAACGACCATGTACGGGACGCCGACCTGGTGGGCGAGCAGGATGTGCTCGCGAGTCTGCGGCATGGGGCCGTCAGCGGCGGA
>Ga0172379_10000487_pt1 | contig 99393 bp, 96 predicted proteins | sample GrowelOW334metaG_FD_119756 | JGI IMG/M metagenome (GOLD analysis project Ga0172379, IMG submission 119756) | Groundwater microbial communities from an aquifer near a municipal landfill in Southern Ontario, Canada - Groundwater well OW334 metaG | ecosystem: Environmental > Aquatic > Deep...
GACGCCTTGCCGTTCAAATAAAGCTTCGGTCGCCACAAAGCGTCGCTTCAAGTGTTCAGTCATCAGCGAATCCGTGAGCATCAAACAATAAAAAGACTGACAAAAATTGGGTAACGAGCCGAACGAGGTTAAACCGAAACCGGCAATCTCGTTGTGATTCGCCTCCGGCAAGACATTAACAAAAGCGGGAATTTTGGCGGTTTCATTAAGATTAACTTTCCAAGCGTAAGCCAACGGGTAAAAAATGTTACTGGTATAAATCAGGGGAATTTTGCCTTTTAGACGACTAGCGATTTTTTCGCCGGCTTCTTTTAAAATTTCCGGTTTCAAAGTTTGAGCAATAGCCAAAGTTTCGGCCAAAACTGCCCCTTGATTCATTAATTTAGCCAAGGCGCGGACAAAATAACCAAGAGCGAAACGAGGATGAAGCTTGAAGTTGGGAGTTGGCAGTTGAATGTAAGAGACATTTTTTTCTTGCGCCAGTTGAAGTAATTTGCCACCAGTGGTAACGACCGCAACATTAAGTCCCTGATTGGTGGCAGAATTAAAAGCGTCAATCGTTTCTTCGGTCTCGCCGGAATGAGAGCAGCAAATCACGAGAGGCCCGCTCGCATCGCCTTGCGAAGCATGGCGGGCGGGTAGGCCATAATCGCGATGGATTAATAAATCAAGCGTGGGATTGTTGGCGCGCAAGAAACCAGCCGGCAACGCCGACCCGCCCATCCCGCAAACGATAAATTTGTCAGTCGTCCTCAACTTGTCCTCATTCTTCACCTCCGGTTCCCAACTCAATTGCGCCGCAAAATTTAAAATCGCGTCTTCCATTCAACTATTATAACACAAACAAAAATCCCCACCGTACGGCGGGGATTTTTGTGAATCGGGGACCGATTACATTGAACGGCGCGGGGGTCGCTCTTCAAGGGGGCGAGCCTCGTTCACCGTCAAGGTGCGGCCTTCGAAATCCTTGCCATTCCACATCTCGATCGCGGCTTGCGCTTCGCTATCGTTCGTCATCTCGACGAAACCGAAACCCTTCGAGCGTCCGGTGGCGCGGTCAATAATAATATTGGCCGATTCCACAGAACCCGCTTGGGCGAAAGCGCTTTTCAACGATTCGTTAGTGGTGGAATAAGGAATTCCGCCGACATACAATCTCTTTGACATTGGTGCACTAAACTAAATAATTCGTAAGGCGACCTCCCCCGCAAAACGTAAAAATACATCGCGAGAAGAACACTTACATTGGCCAGTATACACGTTAATAAGTTATTGTCAACAAAAAAAGCCGGCTTCCCCTTAGTGGGAAAACCGGCTTCCGCAGACTCCCCCGCCGCCAACTTCAGGCGGCTTGAACAATCTTAACTGACCAGCCCGAGAAGGTGAGCTGGAGACGTTGAGGTTGTCCCTCAATCTCGAGCACCACCGACTGTTTCATCGCCAGACGAATCCTTGGACAGCATCCTTTGGCCAACTTTTTGCCGTTGACTCGACAATGTTTGAGCGCGCCGAGACTTCTTTCTCTCAATTCCAAGACCAGCAATTCGCCGTGCCGGAAAATAACGACGAAACCGCTAAGGTCCCAATCACTCAATGGTCCACCAACATTGGCGCCTACCCTCGTAATCGATACCGAGAACAAGCCGTTAGTCGCAACTGCTCCACTCATACTCTTCCACCTTTCAACAAAAGACCTTCCTTGGTCTAGCAACGCGCCAGACTTTTAAACCTCTTTAACTCTAAACTTATTTCTTAAAAAAGTCAACAAACAGCTTTTTGAGCACCGCCGGATTGGCGCTTCCCTTGCTCTCCTTCATCCCCTGCCCGACAAGAAATTGGAGCGCCGCGTCTTTGCCAGCTTTAAAATCGGCTACTGATTTGGGATTGGCCTCAATAATTTTTTTAATAATTTCCGTCAGCGTCCCTTCATTACTCTGTTGAAAAAGATTTTTAGATTCCGCAATCGTTCTGGCGGGAGTTCCCGTCCGCACCATCTCGGCGAGAATATCTTTAGCGCCACGGGAAGAAACTTCCCCGAAGGCGACCAATTTAATAAAATCGGGAAAACCGACATAAAGTCGCTGAAGCAAGTCGTGGTCGCCAGCGAGCAATTTCACCAAATCGTTGGCAATATAATTAGAAGCTAATTTGATTAATTTCGGTTCTTGAAGTTCTGCCACTACGTGGTCAAAAAAACCGGCCAGTTCTGGATTGCTGACATACGCCTCCACATCTTGGTCCTGGATTTTCAATTTCTGCAAGCGCTCGCGCTTTTGGCTCGGCAATTCGGGAATGGTTTCACCTAAGTTTTGGAATTCAGAAATTTTCTTGAGCCATAACTTAGGCAAATCCGGGTCAGGAAAATAACGATAATCGTGTGAACTCTCTTTTTTCCGTTGAGAAAAAGTCGCGCCTAGGTTCTCGTCCCAACCGCGAGTTTCTTGAATCACCTTCTCCCCGTTTTCCAACACGGCAATTTGTCGTTTGATTTCAAATTCAATTGCCTTTTCCACCGCCCGGAACGAGTTGATATTTTTAACCTCGGTTTTTGTCCCGAGAATACCGAGGTTCGACCTCGATATTTTTGCCACGCTGACATTCGCTTCCACCCGCATCTCGCCCTTCTCCATATTCGCTTCCGCCACGCCCAAATAACGCAACACTAATCGCAGTTCGCGAGCAAAATCAGCGGCTTGTTTAGCGCTCGTAATCACCGGCTCGGTGACCAATTCCATCAAAGGCACGCCAGCTCGGTTAAAATCAATCAGGCTGCCACCGAGGTTCGACCTTGGGGCATCCTTAAGGTCGAACCTCGGTGCCTCAATGTGTTGACTCCGCGCCGTATCTTCCTCCAAATGAATCCGCGTCAATTTAACCCCCAATAATTCCCCGCCGGAAACCAGTGGAAATTTATATTGACTAATTTGGTAACCTTTGGGAATATCGGGATAGAAATAGTTTTTGCGGTCAAATTCGGTGAAGTTGGCAAGCGTACCACCCAAAGCCAGACCGACGCGCAAGACCTGCTTCACCGCCTCCTTATTAATCACCGGCAAAGTGCCCGGATGCGCCATGCAAATCGGGCAGATATTGATGTTGGGTTGTTTTTCGTCCGGATCATTCTGACAACTGCAGAACATTTTGCTCGCCGTCGCCAATTCCGCGTGAATCTCCAAACCGATAATCGGCCTATATTCCATCGATATATCTTACCTCTTCTTCTAACTTAATGCCAAATTTTTTTAACACTTTTTGTTTAAGTTTGCTGGCTAATTTTTTAACGTCGGCGTAAGTGCCTTGACCGTCATTAATCAGCAAATTGCCGTGGAAATCGGCCACATAAATCCCGCCCACTCGCATCCCTTTCGCTCCCACTGCTTCCAGTAATTTTCCGGCTGGAATTTTACTACCGTCCGGTTGAACGATATTTTTGAAAAAACTTCCCGGACAACGCAAACCCGGCGCGTATTTTTTATTTCTCGTCTTAATAATCTCGCGAGATTTTTTAACCAATGCTTTTTTGTCACCCGATTCCAACTTAAATTTGGCGCGCAAAATAACCAAGTTTTTATGTTTAAAAATACTGTCGCGGTAATTGAACTTGCAGGCCTTTTTCTCTAACCATTTAGTTTTTTTACCATCCCAAACCTCCACAGCAACGAGATGATCCGAAATACTTTGGCCATAAGCGCCGGCATTGCCCACAATCGCTCCACCCACAGTTCCGGGAATACCAGAAAGTGCTTCCAAACCGGCTAAATTATTTTTAATCGCGCCCTTAATCAGTTCCGAAAGCGGCGCGCTTGCGTTCACTGTCAAGGCGACGCCTTGACAGTGGCAGGTGTGGTCTAGTTTGGAAGTACCACCGTCACAGAAAATTATTAGCAACCCTTGAAAAATCTTATCAGAGAAAACCACGTTACTGCCACCAGCAATCAAGCGGTAAGAAATTTTATTGGCCCGCGCCAAAGAAATCGCCGCCGTTAATTCCGCCGGTTCTTTCACTATTAAAATCGCCGCCGCCTCGCCACCAATCCCAAAGGTGGTGTAGGGAGCAACCGACACATTAAATTCCGCTTGAGGAAATAGCTGTTTCAATGAAAGTGTTCTTTGGACAACCAGCCGACCACGGCAATAACGGCGCCAATCACGACCACAATAATTGCTTGAACAATAAACCAAGTCATAGACATGGTTTATTATGCCCTAGTTATTAGTTTTCGGAAATAACCCGAAAGTAATAGTGAGTGTTAGCCGAGAGACCACTGACGGTTACCGCGTGACTGGTGATTAAAGCGCTGTCAGTAGCGGTGGAAAATTGATAACCATAATTAGGCGCTGATTGGCCGGCAATACTCGAATGAGAAACGAGGTCGTAAATCACCCGACTATTGGCCGACAAATTGGTATCCCAGCGAATCACGACGCTATTCTTGGTAATGTCGGTCACGCGAACATTGGTGATGATTAAATCGGTCGTTGTTGAATCGTTACTGGTCGTTACCGTGACGGTGCGAACGGTATTACCGCCAGCGCCAGTACAAGTAAGAGTAAAAGTTTTAGTGGAATTGGCCGTAGCAAAAGGACCAACACTTTCGGAGCCACTGGTTGACTTAGCGCCAGTCCAATCGCCGGAAGCGGCGCAAGCCGTGGCCTCCGTGGCCGTCCAAGCCAAAGTTACCGGCGTGGTCGTTGCCACCGTCAGCGAACCGGTTTGGCCATTGGCGGTAAAGTTAACTGTCGGCGCCGGAGTAACCGGAGGCAAGGCCGGACCAAGAATAGTTAAATTAATAGAATCAGAAGCTTGATTATTGTCCGTATCCGTCACTACCACCGTCACTGTCTTGGTACCGGTCGCCGAGTAATAATGTTCGGGAGTTTGATCGCCAGATTGTTCACCATCACCAAAGTTCCACACATAAGAATAGAAACCGCTGCCACCGGTGACCTGGACATCAAAATGAATCGGCGGATTAATCGTAGAGAAAGTGGCATTATCAGCCGGAGTGGTGATGCTAGCGGTAAGCGGGGTCGCCACTTCATTAATGGTAATTGTCTGACTGGCGCTGGTTTGATTACTATCCGTATCCGTCACCACCACATTTACAGTTTTGGCGCCGGCAGTGGTGTAGGTGTGACTAGGGGTCGGACCACCGAATTGCTCGCCGTCGCCAAAATTCCAAACGTAAGAGTAAGCGCCGCTGCCACCGGTGGCTTGAACCGAGAAATTGACAGATTCGCCAACGGTCGCTGAAGTGGGAATACTGATTGAAGCGGTTAAAGTGTTATCAGCCCGGACGATGACTCCCGCGCCAACCAAAGCCAAAATGACCAAAATTAACCCCGAGATAACAAATGTTTGTTTGTTCATAATCTACGACTACCACATTAACAAAGAAGATACAAGAGCAAAAGACAAGAATAAAAAACCCGTTGAACGTCAAGAGACGCGCAACGGGTTAGGACACCAACGTCTTCTCACTCGACCTTGGTCTGAAGAGAAATCAAATTCGGCGGTGAATCGCGATCATCGGGCCAGAAGTGAGACAAGCCCGATGCCGGAAAGGGCCAGGTGTACGTAAACCTTGTTTCGCCGTCGGCTTCGGCCGTGACACTCCCCACCACGGTGCTGGTAACCAACAGATGATGGATTGTCCCACTACCGGTGTGTTTGACCACTACTGTCACCTGTTGGCCAACGTGGAACGGTTGCGACACCGGCGAGAAAGCGACGCTGGTAATGACCAGCGCCGACGGTAGATTGCTGGTGCAATTTCCCTTGCCATCGCAGTGCTGACCGGCCGGGCAATCGGAGTTTAACTGACACTCCGGCTCCGGTGGTTGGTTATCCACACAAACCTCGCCAGCGCAATGTTGGTTGGCTTCGCAATCGGAGTTCAACCGACACTGCGGTTCTTCCGGTGGATTAACCACTGGCGGTGAAGGCGACGGGGTCACCTTCACCGTAAACGACTCTTCCACCACGGCGTGATGACCGCCGCAGTAACCCGTTACCATAATCTTGTAGGTAACCACGCTACCGGACGTGTTCACGAAGGTATTGGAGTAACTGTGCCCGAAGATTTTTCCTCGGTACTGTCCCTCCTCCACGCGCCACCTGGTGCGTTCAAGAGCGAGACTGTCGCTGCCCTGGACCCAGAACGTGAAGTCTTGTCCAGACGCCACCACGACCTCCTGACCCGTGACGATGGCGCCACCGGAATCAACGATCTCCAGCCAACTGGGAATCGTCAGACACCCCGCCACCGCGCACAGACCAACCATCGACATTAACACCACCACCCAACCAAGCTTTCGGTTTTTGGTCATCACTGACCTCCTTTTGAAAAAGTTTGTTTCTAACTTCTGATTTTTGACAAAGACCTAATTAAACATCTACGCCAAACTCAAGTAGATGTCAATGACTATTCCCCTTCCGGGGGTAAATCTGGCGAAGTGTAATTATCGTCGTCATAGTCTTTAAGTTCTTCTGGCGAAGGTTCTTCCCGCCATAAATAGTAACTGGCAAAAATGAGTATTAAAATCAATAAGGGAATCAGCCAGAACCAGAGGTTGTCCTTTAGAAATTCAAAGAAGCCAACCGCGGCGGTTTGCTCGGTATCAGCAACCAAGGCCGAAGTGGTGGCGCAAGGAGCCTTCGCCAGTACGGCAATCGGCGTCGTTATCGCCCCGCCTCCTTCCTTATCAATAACGGCGCGTTGAGCGATAACCGCTCTCGGCAACGAGTCATAGACATGGCGAAGGTCCAGATTATGTTTGGTGGTATAACCGCAATAAAGACGATTAATCACCAGAGAAGTCGTAATAAAGACATAACCGGTTGGTTGTTCCGCCGTGAGCCCCCAAGGCAAAAGAATGTCCGCGGCGTAACGCTTCTGGAAAATCATCACCGCCACTAAGGTCGGCTGATCAAAGATTCCGGTTACCTTTACGTCGCTAAAGCCCTGGAAATCGTGGAGGAAGCGCTGTAATTTAGCCACTTCCACCGGGTCATTAGCTTGACCAAACTTGAGGTATTTATTGAGATAGGGAAAAGTACAAGTGGTGGTCGTGGTGGTGGTTACCACCCGACGATGAGAACTGCCACTACTGCCGCCGCCTCCCCCTCCACCACCGCCGCCTTCATCAGAAGGAGTAGTAAAATTTCCTTCACCCGGCAAGGTGGTAATATCTGTTTGGTTGTTAATCTCACTACTGATGGCTGAATTGCCGCCAGAAGTGATAGCGCTAACTTCCGTGTTGGTATTGGACTGACTACCAAGCTCACTGCTGATGGCAATGTCCGCTCGAACCTGATTGGGAAACACTAAAAACAGCCCGGCCAAGCCGAGAACTGCTATAAGAATTATTCCTGTGATCAGGCTCTTTTTTGCCATATCGTTGTAAAAAAAGAAACGACACCCAAAAAGAGCCAGTTAAAGATCAAATATCGCTATTATTACAACTAGCACACAACAAAAATAAAAGAAAGATGGCCGATAGTAATTTACGATAATTCTAAAGGACAAAAATAAAAGACACCTTGTCCCTTATGGAAGAAACTTAATTGGTATAGCTATTTGCCGATCATTAGCTGGTAAACCGGAAGGGTTGTCGTTAGCAATAATCAGTGTTCCAGTGGTAGAGGTAGCTGGATTAAAAATTAAATTGGTTTTAAAAGGAACGTAATCGGTGGTCATCCAGTCTCCTTCGGCTTGAGCGGGAACAACAGCAATCTGCTCACCATCTGCGTCCAATAATTTGACCGGCAAACTGGCTTCAAAAAACCAATTACCGGGCGCTTCGCCCACCACCTCGAGCGGACTCTTAATGACTTGGTTGGGCTGTGGATAACTCACTCGCGGAAGCGGTTTAAAGTCTATCGGCTCAATTCCTATTCTGGTATTAATTTTAACTATCACGAAACCCAAGCCAACGATAATCACCGCCGCTAAAATAATAACTGTTAATTTATTCATCCCGTTAGAAATTTAATTGATTCGCCGATCCAGGCCCCAGACTTGGCCGGCGCCAACCACCGCCAAAAAGAACAACACCAGAGCGTAAATAATATGCTCATCGACAATGAAGGAATTATTACCGACGTAAGGAAATTGGAGCACCGGCAAATAATAAAGAATCATCAAGACCGCGCCGGCAAGAGCGCTCCAGCGAACAAAGAGACCTAAAATCAAAGATGCGCCAATCAGCACCAATCCCCATTTGTTTACCAAATTGACATAAGGCAAGACCGCCGGGTCAAGCAGGAAATTAAAAAGTTGAGGCAAAACTTTGGCGCCGGAAATATAGCTCTCGGCCGACCAAGTGATGGTCATGACCTTGATGATTCCGGAATACAAAAATAACCAACCCAGCGCCACCCGTAAAAGAAAAATTGAAAAGGAAGTTAATTTTTGATTCATCCCGTTAGAAGCAGATCGCGATTACTCGCTAACCCGCAATATATTTTAATTATTAATAACTTTAACTATTATAAACTTACTCGGGATAATCTCAAGTGGTCGCGGCTTCTAACGGGATTCATTAAGTGGAGGCGGGCCAAGCCGGCGCGCGCAATCGGGAAATTCGCGTCGCCAATTCACTTGACGATCGTTAATCATCAACGAAACCATTTTCTTCTGCAGATTGTAATCGTCAAGACGATTTTTTACTTCCGCGTCAGTAATGCCGCGACCGAATAGGCCATACTTAATTCCAAACGCTTTGAAGGTGCTTGGTTTGAATTGGAATGAGAAATAAGACGCCGTGCCGTCCAAATCTTTTCGATTGATTTTACTCGGGATACCGCTCGACTCGCACCACTCGAGGGCGTGAAGCCAAACTGTTTGCTCGTGAGTTAAATCAGCTGACCAAATCTGACGAGAATGCAATAATGCGGCGCCAATAAATAAACTGATGACCACTAACACCGCCACTCCAGTGGCTGCCAACTTTTTACCCCTAATTTTATTGAAAAATTTGCTGACAGACTTTCTGTTCATTTGGACTTATATTATAGCAGATTCCACTATTTTCCGTGACACTTCTTATATTTTTTACCACTGCCACAAGAGCAAGGGTCGTTGCGGCCAATCTTCGGTTCGTGTTTAGTAATATTGACTGGCTGATTATTATTTTGATTGCCAATGGAAACCACTGATTGATGCACCTCGTGAAGTTGATTAGTTTGTTCTTGCTTCATTGCCGCGCCAAGGTTTGGCAAAAGTTGCAACACATTATCGAAAATGTGCCGTTCCATTTCCTTAAACATCATCAGACCTTCACGTTTGTATTCCACCAACGGGTCGCGTTGACCATAGGCGCGCAGTTTAACACTGCCGCGCATATATTCCATCACTTCCAAGTGCTCCACCCAAAACAGATCAATCACTTGGAGAATCAGCTGACGAGCGAGCACGGTAAAAGTCTCTTCGCCGATTTCCTGCTGACGCTTAGCAATCAATTCAACGGCTTTTTTTTGTTCTTCTTCGCCCAAAGACGTGTTCTCCAAAGCGCGCGCCAAAAATTCAGCAACCGCCTCATGTTGGCCAAATAAAACCGCGTTCCGCCGGCCATAAATAATCTGCCGTTGATGATTAAGCACGTTGTCGTAATCGAGCAAATGCTTGCGCATATCGAAGTTGAGACCTTCGATTTTCCCTTGTGCGTTCTCCACTGCTCGAGAGATGAAGCGGTGATTGATGGCTTCGTCTTCCGGCAAACCCATTCGTCCCATCATTCCTTTGATCTTTTCCGGCGCAAAAACGCGCGCCAAATCATCATCAAAAGAAATGTAAAATTGCGTCGTCCCCGGATCGCCCTGACGGCCGGAACGGCCGCGAAGTTGATTATCAATTCGTCTTGCCTCGTGTCTTTCCGTTCCCAGCACAAAAAGTCCGCCGAGCGTTTTTACTTCTTCATACTCTTCTTTGGTGGCCTTGGTACCGCCTAATTTAATATCAACACCGCGACCAGCCATATTGGTGGCCACCACGACGCTGCCTTTTTTTCCCGCGTCCGCGATAATCGCGCCTTCTTCTTCGTGATTCTTGGCGTTCAAAATTTTATGAATCACGCCCTCGCGCGCGAGATAAGCCGAAAGCAATTCGTTTTTCTCAATCGAAACTGTGCCCACTAGCACCGGCTGACCGCGCTCATTAACCGTTTTGATTTGCCGCGCCACGGCCTTAAATTTTCCCGTTTCATTTTGGAAAATCAGGTCATCCAAATCCTGACGGGCACTCGGGCGATGCGTGGGAATGGCCACCGTATCCAAACCGTAAACCCGCATAAATTCTTCGGCGCTGGTCAGCGCCGTTCCCGTCATTCCCGCCAACTTCTCGTACAATTTGAAATAATTTTGGAAAGTAATGCTGGCAAAAGTGCGTGATTCTTGTTGCACCTTGACGCCTTCCTTGGCCTCAATCGCTTGATGCAAACCTTCCGACCAGCGTCGCCCCGGTTGAAGACGACCGGTAAATTCATCAACAATAATAATTTCATCGTCTTTAACGACGTAATTGCGGTCGCGCTCAAAGAGCGCTTTGGCGCGCACCGCCGTCTCTAAATGATGGACATATTTGACTCCGCCTTCGGTATAAATATTTTCCAAACCGAGAGTTTTTTCCGCTTGGTTGATGCCTTCCTCGGTCAAGGAAATTGTTTTGGTTTTTTCTTCAACCGTATAATCTTGTTCTTTAACCAGCGAGGCCGCCACTTGCGCAAAACGCTGATACAAACTTTCCGATTCGCCAACCGGCGCGGAAATAATCAACGGCGTGCGCGCTTCGTCAATTAGAATCGAGTCAACCTCGTCAACGATCGCGAAGTGGTGGCGCGGGTGAACCGATGATAATTGAACCACTTTATCTTCACTGTGCGCCAAATTATCGCGCAAATAATCAAAACCAAATTCGTTATTGGTACCGTAAGTAATATCGGCGGCATAGGCCTCGCGTCGCGAACACGGTTTCAAAAACTCGTAAAATATTTTAAACGACCCCAGCTCGTCACGCTTCTCATCAACTTCTTTGTGCTCGGCATCGTAAAGATAAGACGACTCATGATTAATCACTCCCACCGACATTCCTAAAGCATTATAGATTTGACCCATCCAAACGGTGTCGCGCCGCGCCAGATAATCATTGACGGTAACAATATGAACCCCTTTGCCAGCCAACGCGTTTAAGTAAGTCGGCAAAGTAGCAACTTGAGTTTTGCCTTCGCCGGTGCGCATTTCGGTAATCCGGCCTTGATGCAAAGCGAGGCCGCCTAAAAGTTGCACGTCGTAATGACGCTGACCCAAAGTCCGTTTCGCCGCTTCCCGTCCGGCGGCAAAAGCTTCCGGCAAAAGTTCATCTAAAGTCGCGCCGGCCAGCAATCGGCCGCGAAATTCGGCCGTTTTGTCTTTTAATTCGGAAGCGCTTAGTTTAGCGAAATCAGGCTCCAACGCGTTAATGGCTTCAACTAAAGGTTGAATTTGAGACAGATATTTATTATTCGGGTCACCACCCAGAAGGCGCCGCCAAAAAGTCATGCCCTATTCTGCTCTTTTTTGGCGAAAAAAACAATCCGCCGTAGAGGCGGACGTTTTTGCAAGTCCCAATCTTAAATTTAGCGGCGAGCCTTTCGCTTACTCTTCTTCGCCTTCTTCTTGGTCTTCTTTCTTTTGGCCATAGTGTTTTGAAAAAATTATTAACGATTTATAGTGACAGCGACCTAAAAAATTTTAGAAAAAATTTTATTTTTACCTGTCACCACTCACGTTGTTAATTATCGAACAAAATCATTCGACACACAATATTTTTTTTTCAAAAGTGTGGATAACTTATAAAAAAGTTTATTAAAAAATTATTTTTGCATTGGATTGCGACCGCTTTTAATTTCCGTAATTAATTTATCAACTTGCGTCGCCGCCCGCGGTTCGATTTTTTTCGCTTCCAATAATTGTTCAATGGCTTTAGCGGTGTTGTTCACTTTCAAATAAGCGGCGGCGAGACTGAAACGAGATTGGGCATCATTAGGTTTCTGGCTGACTCGAATCTGCCACAATTCCAACACCTTCTCAAAATTGCCAACCCCGACATAAGAATTGATTTCTTCATCGGTTATTTGACGGCTACTGTTGCTCGCGGTGGCCTGTTGTTGTTCCAAACTTTTGAGCAGTTCTTTGGCTTTCGCCGTTTGACCAGATTCTGTCAGCACAAAAATATAAAAACGAAAGGCGTCCGAATATTTTGGTTCGAGCTCATAAGCCTCTTGCGCCAATTTAAGGGCGGATTCTTTTTCTCCCAACGCCAGATAAGCTTGAGCTAGCTCGATCAGCCCCGGCTGTTTTTGCGGCGCCAACAGACGAGCTTGCTCTAAATATTTAACTGCTTCGCGATTATCACCGAGCCAACGGAGAAAGGAACCATAAAACAACGACAGGCGGACATTATTCGGAGTAATTAAAATTTGTTGTGGCAGATATTTTTTAACCAAATCCGTGGCAAGTTTCTTTATTTCCTGGGGCGCTTCTTTGGCTTGATTGGCTTTAAGGGCTTCCGAAACCAACTGTTCGCTTGCTTCTGTTGTTCCTAAGGTACCAAAATCGATCGCTTGCGCCAACTGCGTAAATCTGGCTTTGGCATCGCTAGACATCAAGGCATTAATAATTTTTTGATTAGCTTGCCAGGGCCGAATATTGACATAATAAATAGTAGCGCTCAAGACCAAGAGAATCGCGCCGGTCAGCAACGCAAATTGCGACGAGGGATCTTTCGAAATTGATTGACGTTGATCGGGAACGCCAACTGATCGAAAATGGAAATAACCCAACATGGCAAAAAACAAAAGATAACTGGTCAAATTATCAAACACGAAAACGTTGTGGAAAAGATAGGCGACGAATAAACTGGTAAAAATTATCTGTTCCTTCAAATCAAAATTAGCGTTTCGACGCCAAAGGTAATAGAGCGCGAAAACATACAGCAAGAGATACCCCAATAAACCCAAGAGACCGGCGCTAACTATCCAATCCAAAAAAATATTGTGAGTCCGGTCAAACCACGGCTCGGCGTCATAGAGTTGCGGGTTAAAATATTTGGAAAAGACTTGAATATAATTTTCCGGTCCCCAACCCAGCACCGGCCGTTCTTCCAAACCTTGAATCGCCATTTGCCAATTCAACAAACGATGACGAGTAGTGGCGTCTGCCAAAGAAATGTTGGTCAAACGGGACAAAATGGGACGACTTTTCACAAATTGACTGTCGCGAGCTAGCCAAAAAGTCGCCCCGATCGCTCCCACCATAATGATTAAAATTCCGGCAATGTATTTAGCGCGGGGATACTGACTGGCGCGAAAAATTATCAAAACCAGCGCGGTTAAAATTCCCAGACCCAAACCCAACAAAGCGCTGCGAGTACCGGTGTTATAAAGCGCCCAAAATTGACCAATCATCAGCAAGCCGAGAGCGATTTGTTGCCAACGCTGTCTAGTTTTCGATAAAAACCATCCGGCGATAAACAGATGAATCAAAAGGTAAACGGCCAGATAAATGGGATTACCAAAACTGGTCGCCAACCGAGCGGAAGCGTCAGGAGCAATCCGGCCAAACTCGACCATCGCAGAAAAAACCACGATGACGCTGACCATCAAAGTAGTAAACCACCACCGGCGCCATAATTTCTCGCTGCGAAAATTAGCAATCAGAAGCAAAAAATAACCAGCTAAATGAAGATAAGAAACCAACCCATCCATCCGCTCAAAATTGGACCAAAAACTGCGATAGGGGTCAGCGCCAAAAACCGTGGCCAAAATTGTCACCACAATCAACCCTAAAAAAGTCCAAAGAATCGCCGAGCGCTTCGGTCGCGCGTTTAGATCAAGATAAATCAGAACCAACCATAAAGCTAAGAGAATTTCAATAATAATCCGAAAAGCAAACGCCTTGCCGGTGATGTAAGGAAAGAATAAGGTATTGGCGACAAAAAGCGGAATAAACGGCACTAAAAATAAACCGCCGATAACAATCTTTTGCAGCGTCCGTTGAAAATTAATCATTCGAACAATATAACACAAGTTTCCGAGCAATAAAAACATCGGTCGCGGCGCGCGATTCAAAAGTCATTCCGCCGATATGAGGCACAATTAAGCAATTGTCGTGAGTCTTGGCATATTCGATTAAAGAGTGCTTGGCTACAGTCGTATGGTTGAATTCGGCTTCGTCGGCTAAGACATCGGCGGCATAACCGGCAATTTGCCGGCTTTTCAAAGCCGCTAGCAAATCAAGTTCATTAACAATTTTACCGCGCGAAGTGTTGACCAGAACAGCGCTTGATTTCATTAAGTTAAAAATTTTCCGATCAATTAAGTTTTCCGTTTCCGGCGCGAGGTGGAGATGGAGTGAAATAACATCACTCGCACTCGCCAACTGTTCTAAACTAACCGATTCGGCGCCAAACGCCGCCACCGTTACTTTGGGATCATAACCCGAAACTTGCATCCCGAAAGCTCGACCGTACCGAATCATCATCCGCCCGAGCCGACCAACGCCGACCACGCCTAAAGTTTTGCCAGCGAGCGAATGGCCGCGAAAACGTTCTCGTTCCCACTCGCCGCGCTTGACCGCTTCGGCCGCCGGAATTATTAGCCGCATTAAATTCAGTAGCAGCGCCAAAGCCAATTCCGCCGTACCAGTGATAGAATTTAAAAATTCGTCCTCGCCGCGCAAAGATAATACTTCTATTCCCTGTTTTTTAGCGACCGCCAAATCGAGATGATCAAGACCAGTCGTCGCCGTGGCGATTACTTTTAACTTTTTGGCCGCCAGCAAAACCTCGCGGTCAAAACGCAAACCTAAACCGACAATCGCCGCGTCGTACTCGGCCAAAATGCCGGCCAGTTCTTTTTGAGTCGGCACCAAATAAGTCACCGTCCCGATTGATTCCAAAATAAGCTTGGCTTCCGGTGAAAAATTAGCGATGGTATTTAAGATTTTCATCGATGGTGTTTGTTTTTATTTTTTTCCACATATACTCGGCTTGAACCCAATCAAGCTCGTCGTCGATATCAATCGAACGCTCCCGAGGCACTTCATAACCAACGACTTTGTCGCCATAAAATCGCCCATCCATCATTGCCAAATCGCGTCGTAAAGCATAAACGGCGCCGCTGCGTTTATAAGCTTTAGGCAAATCCTGGCGGCGAATCCCTTCGGATTCTGGCATAAAATAAGGTAAAATTTGATTCCCGACCAATCGCTTGGCTTTAATTGGGTGATCGCCCTTCACTTCCACGACGCTAACCGCCGAATCGGCGCCGGTTTCCAAAAGCAATTTAATCGTTCCATCCAAATCTTCCACCGTTCGAAAAGGCGAAGTTGGCTGGAGAATCACTAGATGAGTAAATTTTTCACCGAGTTTTTTTTCCATAAAGTTTACCGCGTGCTGGACCACGGGTAAATGAAGTGTGCCGTCTTGGGCCAATTGTGACGGGCGAAGAAATGGCACTTCTGCGCCCCACTCGCGGCCAACGGCGGCAATTTTTTCGTCGTCGGTGGAAAGAATCGTTCGTGTTAATAATTTACTTTGCTTGGCTACTTCAATCGTGTAAGCGAGAAGTGGTTTGCCGCCAAGCAATTTAATATTTTTTCCCGGAATGCCTTTGGAACCGCCACGCGCGGTGATGATTCCTAAAATGTTATGATGGTTAGCCATGATGAATTATAAATCGATTGGTTTCAGATAGGGCTCAATAATTTTGGTTTGTTTATTTTTTTTGGCCGCTTGATTGCGCTCGGTTGGCGAACGGAAAAGATATAAAGCGTAACCGCCGTACCCGCCACCCAGATACTTCCAGGCCAAAGCGGTTTTGAAAATCGGCAGCGGCGTCATCCCTTCGGCGATTTGCGCTTGGTAACTACAAGCAATCGCCTTGGCCAATAAATCAATTTTTTGGCCAGCGGCCGCTTGTTTCGCCAAAACACCGGCTTTAATGATTAAACGATAATCGCGTTTTAGTCCAGTGAGACTGGGAGTAAGATGAACCGAGTCGGTCCACAAAATCAAAAGTTTTCCGGCCAACCAATCGGGATTATATTTCGCTTCTAAAACCGGAGTCAACCCCGATCGCCAAACACATAAGCCGGTTTCCGTGATCACCGCCGGATCCTGCCAACCAACGCCCAACGCTAGTTCCGACCTGACGCCATTTTTAGCCTGAAGAATGGAATAAGCCGCTGATCCCCCCAACCCCGAGCTGGTTTGATACGGCCAATCAGCAAGAGAAACTTTGGGAGTAATCGCGCAATTAACAATATAAGCTCCCGGAGACGAAAGTCGGGGCACGTCTAGCCAGCCGCCGCCGAAATCAACTCGTAAAGGCACCTCATCAAGTTGGCGAATCTGGTTAATGATATTCGTCGTAGAAATTTTTTCCAACCGATTTTTTTTCGGCAAAACGACAAGCTCCATTCCGTAATCTTGGCAAAGAAGCTTTTTTTTCTCAATATTTTTGTCGTCCTCAGTGACGGCTAAAATCTGGAATTGATTGTTTTTTAAATGATCGATAAAATCAAACACTGGGTCAAGGTTAGAACTTTTAACCACCATATCCACCTCTTTTAACGAACCGAGAATAAATTTTTTATGACTTTCCGGTAATGACGCTTTCCTCCCTTTAGTTAATTGAAGAACTTCGTCGCTGGCAAAACAAACGGTTAAATGATCACCGAGCGCCCGAGCCATTTCAAAAAACTGAAGATGCCCGGCATGAACCAGGTCGTAACAGCCGGAAACCAAGACTTTTTTAATTTTTTTCTTCATCATTAAAATCGACTATCAAACCATTTCCGGCGAAACGGGCGCGGCGCCGAACAATGGTAAGAAATTGCTGATTCGCTTAAGTCATTCCGCCGGCAGGGACCAACAAAACCCAGCTCGCGAAGATAATCATAACGGACTTGGTCGCGACCAAAAAGCGCCTGGATGGCCAAACCGGTCGTCGTCCGGCGATCAATAATCGCTGATAATGGCCGATCATTTTCAGCGCGTAAAACTTGATAAATAAAATCAAAGTCGCAACTGATCGTTTGGTCGGAACGTGTTCGCGGCTGAGGCCCATCGATAAAAACAAAATCGTAATCACGTTCCGGCGTCTCGCGATAACGCATTCCGCGAATAAAAGCGTAGCTGTCTTCTGTTGTCGGACTTAATTTAATCTCGATATATTTTTTCAATTCCGCCGGCAATAATTTTTGCGCTAATTCATAAAATTCAGGCAACTCCTCCATCGATGTTAGTCGGCCAAACGCTCCCATTTCTTGCTCGTTTTCGCGGAGCGCCTGTCCCAAGATAATCGTGGAAACTCCCGTGCCGCATTCTAAGATTTCCTTCGGTTGATGCCGGCGCACATAACGATAGAGCGTTAAATAATCGCTGTAAGCGCAACCGGTAGAACGGCTGGCTTGGCGATAATTTTCCAACAATGACCATAATTCCGAATTTTGTTTAAGTTTCCGTTTGGCTCGATTTTGAAAAAATTGCCAAAGCAAACGAGCCGCGCGGCGGCGAATTTGCTTGAGATATTTAACGATCATAAAATTTTTTTTGCAAATAAAGCGGCGCCTCCGCTAAAATTTTAGCAATCAATCGGCTGGAATTGGCTTTAAAAAAATAGTGGTCTGGCGGATAGCCACTAACAGCCAATTGCTCTCTGACGGCGTTGATGATTTCTCGGCGGTCATAATTAACATCGCGAACATGTCGTCCGCGATAACGCCCATTTTGGCGCGTGCCAATATTAACCGTCGGCACGCCCAAAAAACCAGCCTCTTTTATTCCGGCTGAAGAATTACCAATTAAACAGGCGGTCTTTTTTAACAAACCAAGAAATTGCTCCGCCGGTAAATATTTCAAAAAACGAATATGCGCCGGATTATGCCGTTCGCGAAAAACCCGAATCCCTTTGGAGACGTCATCCGTGCCGGCATCGGCGTTCGGCCAAAACCAAATCGTGGGCAGACCCAGAATTCTTATTGCCTCCAAAGTTTCTTCAATTTGCATTCGCGCCGACTCCACTTCAGTCGTAACCGGGTGTTGCATTACGACCAAGAAAGGTTTTTGGAGATCAACCACGTCGCCGACCCCGAGCTCATTGATAAACTTATTCGACACCCGAAAAGAATTTTTCTCCGCCACTTCAATTTCCGGCGCGCCAACCAGAAAAACCCGGTCTGATTGCTCGCCCATTTGCATCACTCGCCGTTTCGCTTCCGGAGTTGCCACCAAATGAAGATGGGCCAGTTTGGTAATTGCGTGGCGCACACTATCGTCAATCGTTCCGGTTAAATCCCCGCCCTCGAGATGAACAACGGGGATATTCATATAAACCGCCGCCATCGCCATCGGCAACATTTCGTAACGATCACCGCGAATGACCACCAAGTCCGGCTGTAAATTTTCCAAAATTGTACTAAATTCGAGCGCGGCCAATCCCGCCGTTTTTGCCATCGCCACCGTTGTGCCACCACCTAAGTTAATCAAAATTCGCGCCGCTACTTGGTAGCCATCGGCCGCCAACAACGGTTCCACGTTACCGAACGGCTCAACGATAGCCGAACCGCCAACGACAATTTGCAATTCCAATTCGGGACAAGTTTTGATCGCGGCCAGCACTAATTTGCTTCGCGCGTAATGAATATGGCTCGTCAAAACAAAGCAAATTTTGCGCGGTTTAGTTTTAATTTTAAGCGAGGTCTTCTTCTTTGATTGGTTCATATTTTTTAAGCGACCGTTTAAGCCGTCGACCCAAGATTTGCTCGAATTTATCGGAAGCCAAACCAGCGAGATGAGCTTGCGGCCGCAAAGAATAAATCAGCTTCCTGGTTAGAATCGCGCCAACCGGCAAATCAGCGCCGGCAACCAGCGATCGATGGAAAAAGGGTCGAAACTTATTAGTGGCGCCGGCCAACTCCTTTCCTCTGGCCCCGTAAAACGGTCGGTGATCAATTTTCTCATATTTTCGCGAGCGAATCGTTTCAACAAGACTTTTCATTTCTTGAGATAAAATTGAAGCTCGATGATCCGACCCCCAAAAATCGCGCGACAAAGAAAAATGTTTTTCAATCATCGTCGCGCCGAGTTTGACTGCCGCCAATGAAGTTTGATTATCGAGCGAGTGATCGGAGAAACCAACCGAGACTTCGGGGTATTTAGCTTGCAAATCTTCAATTGTCGCCAAATTGAATTTTTCCAGCGGACAAGGATATTCGCTAACACAGTAAAGAATAGTCAGCGGCACTTTTTTTGATCGTAGATAATTAATCACCCGATCCAGTTCGACCCAGCTAACCATGCCGGTAGAAATAATTATTGGCTTACCGGTACCAGCTAGGTAATCCAGTAAGACAAAATCAAGCGCGTCGCCAGAACCAACTTTCCATCGCGAAACACCCAGGCGTTCCAGTTTTTCAGCCGCCAGCCGACTCATTGGCGTCGAGAAAAAGATCACTCCCCGACTTTCGCAATAATCCTTGAGTGGCCGCCAAAAATCATCGAGCGGCGTGGCCAAAGTATTGCGTTTAACCCAAGCGTAACGATCGGCGTCTTTGAAATGAGGCGAGATTATGCCGGAAAGCGGCAATTGCTCGTCTTCTACTTCATGAGTTTGAAATTTAACCGCGTCCACTCCAGCCGCTACCGCCGCGTCAACGAGCGCTTTAGCTTTGGCTAAATATTCAGCTACTGATTCGTCTGCCGGTGTTTGAATGAAATTTTTGCCAATTTCGGCCACCACAAAAACGTCTGGCATTTGATAAAAGTAGCTTAATTTTTGGTCTTAGTCAACAAAAACAAGACACCGCCAAAAACTGATTGAATCAGCATAAAAACGAAAAAAGTTAGGGAAACGGCGACCAATTCGGCGCGCGGCACCCCCAACGGTAAAAACAAAAAAACAAACGACCACTCTCTTAGACCTAAACCACCAATCGAAATCGGGATAAGAGAAATTAGAGTAATCACCGGTATCCACAATAAAAAGACTGTCGCTGGCACCGCCGCCGTATGAGTCAACCCTAAATAAATAAAGTAAAACACAAGCGAAACGAGCAATTGGTAGACAATCGCCCAGCTAAAAGTGATAAAAATCACCCGACGATGATGAATAAAAATTTTAATCTCATGAAGTAAATTCCAAAAAATTGTTTTCAGTTTTTGTCCGACGGCCGCCAAAACCGCCAAACCGCCGAGTAAACCCAGACCCCACCAGATTGGCTGAATCGACTGATTAATTGTCCCCACTAAAATCGCAAACGGATCGAAAGCCAAACCCAAACCAACCAAAAAAAGCAGCCCCAAACCGGCTAAACCGATCAAACGATCGGCTAAAATAACGGAGGAAAGAGCTAAACCAGAAATTTCCGGTTTAGCTCGTTTTAGGAATAATAATCGAGCCACGTCGGAACCAAGCGAAGATGGGAAAAAATTGCCAAAGAACATACTGATAAAATAAATCTTTGCCAATTGAGTCGGCGAAAAAAAGATTTTTTTTACTTTAAGCAATAATTGAATCCGGATGATTCGACTGAATTCGTTAATCACCAGCAGTAAAAAAGCGGCCGCCAAAAAACCGAAGCGGCCAAAACGAAGCACCGCGATCATTTCTTGAAAATTTATTTGACGAAAAAGAAACCAGAGGAGAATTGCGGCGAGAGTTAATTTGAACCAAAAATTTTTAAACACTTTTTTGTTTTTTAGCCCAACTAAGATAACGGTCGATGCCTTGCCAAATTGTCACCTTGGGTTTGAATCCCAGACTGCGCGCGAAGGAAATATCGGCCTCAAAACACGACACTTCTCCGGGTCGAGCCGGAGCGTGAACCACCTTAACTTTAAGTTTTTTCGCGATATAGTTGGCGATATCTTTCACTTTAGTGTTAGTGCCAGTGGCAAAATTAATCACCCGGCCTTTTAGCGCCGGGGTATTGATGACCAGATTATAACCCTGAATGATATCGCTGACATGAGTATAATCCCGACTGGCATTGCCATCACCAAAAACAATTAGATTTTCGCCGCGCAAAGCTCGAGAGGTTAAAATAGGAATCAGCGCTCCAAAAGCGCCATTTTTTTGCCGCTCGCCGTAAAGATTGAAGGGGCGCACAATAACAACATCAAGATTAAAAGATTTGAAGTAGGAATAACACAACCGATCAGCTGCCGCTTTTGACGCGGCATAAGGGCTGTTTGGCTGCAACCCTTTAGATTCGTCCAACAACTCTCCCGCTTTTAGATTGTGGCCATCACCGTACACTTCGCAAGTCGAAATGTGAATGAGTCGAATATTATGCTTCTTCACTGCCTCTAACACATTAAAGGTGCCAATCACATTTACCTGAAGAAACACCGCCGGATCTTTAAGCGATTCATCAACATTAATGTGTGCCGCCAGATGGATAACCAAATCCTGGCCGCGAACCGTTTTTTCGATAATTTCTTTATCGGTAACCGAGCCCCAAACCATTACAATTTTATTCCAGATTTTAGCGAGATTGGCTTTAGAGGCTTCGGAATAAGTATCCAAAATAGTGATTTGATGTCCTCGGCCCGCTAGAAACTCCGCTAGATGACTACCCTGAAAACCGCCACCGCCGGTAATTAAAATCTTCATAAACGATGAATTAAGTAGGACGATTGTATCACGCAAGCTTGGCCCGTTCAATCTCGGTCAAATGACGACCAACGATTGCCGGCCACTCGAACTGTTCTCTGACCAGCTGGGGAAAATTATAATCGGCTGATCCGCCGGTTTCTAATTTGGTCAGCAATTCAACCAGACAGCGACGGAGACTAAGCGCGTCTTTGGGTGGGAAAAACAATTCCGACTGATCAATCAGCGAGCGGTAAGCTCCGATATTTGACACCAACGGAATCGCGCCGGCCTGCATCGCTTCCACCACATTGAGACCAAAACTTTCAAAATAACTGGGCGAAACAAAAATGGAAGCTTCGCCGTAAATTTTTTTTAACCGTTCGCTTTTATTATCAATCCAACCCAAAAAAGTCACCCGATCTTTCAATTGATATTTATCTACCAGATTTTCGAGTGGGCGGCGATACGGTCCTTCACCCACGATTACCACCGACCAATCTTTAAACTCGAGTCCGTGCAAAGCTTCAATAAAATCTTGAAGACCTTTATTGATTACTAATCGACCGACCGAGAGAATAATTTTCTTTTTCGGCCACGGCTTGAATTTACCCGGAGCAATACCATCAGGAATCAGTTTCAAGCGCGGCGCGGCGGCCGGATAAACTTGCAAAATTTCATCCTGCAAAAAAGCCGAGGGGACAACGACTTTAGCCGCGCCGTCAATTATTTTTTCCCAACTACGACGCAAGAGTGGATAAAGATATTTGAATCGCGGATTATGTCCCAAAACATCGCTGCCTTGACTGCTAATAACGTAAGGCAAACCAAAACGTTTTTTTAATTTAAGCGCTAGCGCGCCGGTCGGAATAATGAAGTAGGTCTGACAAACATCATAAGATTGCTTTTGGAGCAATCGAGCGCAATAAAAATAGGCTGAAATCAAGTAAGTTAATTGTTCCCAAGGATAACAAATTTCTTTCTTTGACCGCCAACAGGAAACGCGATGAATGCGAAAATTTTTATTAACTACTTCCAACCGAGGCAATCCCTTAAATCCCATCGTCACCACGTCGACTTGATGCCCCGCTTTGGCATATTCAGCGGTAATCTCATAAGAAATAGGACTCGCGCCGCCACCAAGCGGCGGAAATTCATAATTAAGAACGAGAATTCTCATAATTTTCCGCGGTTTCTCTAATGTCGTAACGAGTGTCTTTAGAGGTGGCGAAGTAAGTTTTAAGAACAATATCACCCAAAAGGCCAAAAACTAAAAATTGGACACCGATTAAAAAAACGAACAAAGCTAACGGGGTCAGCGCCGTAGAAGATAGATCTTGACCGACAAAAATTTTCTGATAAACGGCGACCCCGCCGGCCACGGTCGCCAAACCAATAAGAAACGCTCCCAAGCCACCAAAAAGATGGAGCGGCCGGCCAGCATACTTGGTCCAAAACCAAACCGCCATCATATCTAAAATCCCTTTCAATCCCCTGGCCCAGTTATATTTGGTCCGACCGGCGCGTCGCGGCCGGTGATTAACCGGCAATTCGCCGACCGTAAACCCTTTAATCTTCAGCAAAGCGGGAATAAAACGATGCATCTCGCCGACTAATTCAACGTGATCGAAACATTTCCGCCGATAAACTTTAAGCGTACAACCGCTATCGTGAATTCCATCGTCAAGTAGAAGTTTGCGCACCACCGCGGCGCAACGAGAGGAAAACTTTTTTAGAAAAGAATCTTTCCGATTTTTCCGCCAGCCAGAAACCAGGTCAAGATTTTGCCGTTCCAATTCGGCGATTAAGCGAGAAATATCATTTGGATCATTTTGCCCGTCGCCATCAAGCATCGCTAAATAATCGCCACTAGCCGTTTTAATGCCAGCATCCAAGGCCGCTGTTTGGCCGAAATTCTTTCGCAATCGAACGACCTTAATCGGCGTTAAAGAAACCAACCGGCGGTAAGTGTCATCAGTCGAACCATCATCAATAAAGATAATTTCATAACTTCGGCCCAACGCGTTCATCGCGCTAACAATTTCCGCATGAAGCGAAACAACTGATTCGGCTTCATTATAAACCGGCACGATGACTGAAATTTTATTTGGCATGGCGATAAATTTCCATTACGCCGGCGCCGCGTTCTTCTTTCCGCGGATAAACCCCGGCGATACTGCCGACTAATTGATATTCTTTACCTAAAATCGTTTTTACTTCCGCTACTAACCACTCCGACCCGCGTTTATCAGCAATCGGTTCCAATCGCGCTTCGAATGTCCCCTTCTGCGCCACAAAAAAATCTGCGTCTTCTTTCAACCAGCGTAAAAACATCGCGGTGTTGTAACGATTGAACCGCGCGAGCAATTTTTCGTCCGGAATATCGGTGTAAGTGTCGTGGCGATTAATTCGTTCGGGAATCATTAACCGGCCAGCGAGAAAAACCTGATCGGGATTATCAATTGTTAAGATTAAATCATCGGCCTTGGTCAACGAGGCCAGATAATTTCCACCGCGTTCAATCCGTTGCAAATCGGTGTCTTGGTAATCCCAACGATTAAAGAAAATAATATCGTTGCCGGACAAAGCCACGGAAATCGGAACCAGCAGTAAAACCGAAAAGGCCAGTAAAGTCATCGGCGAGCGAGCTTTTTCCCACAAACCGCTTTCGCGCAAATGCAATACTAATAACCAAGCGGCATAACCGGCCGCAAAAAAGAGGAAGGGCAAAATAAACAAAATATACATTTTGTGTTGAGTCGGACCGAAAACAAAGTGAGCCAAAAAAAGAATTACCACCAACAATGTCGTCCAAATAAATAACGGATGAATCCGAACCAACTCGCGAAGATTATTTTTCCATTTAGTCAGAACCAGCAGGATGCCGAATAATAACAACGCCCAAAGGTGAAAAAAACTGGTAATCACCTGCATAATCAATTTGAGACGGCTCTCGTTGAAGAGGTAACCCAGAGGCGACCCGGCCGGCTCCGTCGAAGGAATAAGAGAAAGAAACTTCAGTGGTAAAAATGCGGCAAGCGGACCAAACATCACAAAGAAAAAAGAGAGGGCGTATTCCGGATCAAGCAGTAAATAAGGAATTTCCAATAACGCGATAAAAACCAGCGACGAAATCACTGCCAGTAAAAACTGGCGCCAGCGATAACGAAGAAGAATGAACAACCATAAAATAATCAGGGCTGGCAATAAGTTATAGCGCCCCAAAAAAGCCAGAGACATGGCCAGCGAGGAAAAAACCACCCGGCGGGAAAGCGGCCAAGACTCCAGTTGTAAAAACCATAAAGACAAGAGGCCGAAAAAACCAATCATCGCGTCGGGAGTGGCGGTGGCAAACTTGCCGACCGCGTAAGAGTGGGAGACCAAGAGCGACAAGCCAAACAAACCTAACCACCGGCCACCGATTCGCCGCAAACTGTCAAACAGCAATAAAGCCAAGCCGATTAAAAAAATCAAAGAAAACAAACGATAAGCCAAAATACTCGGTCCGAACAGTTTTTGCCAAAACACTTGCGAGTAGAACGAAACTGGAGGATGTTTTTCGACAAAATCTTGAAACGGCAAAGCGAGGTGTTGGGCGGTCAGCCACGGTTTGTAACTATTGGCGGCTTCATCAAACCAAGAATCTTGAAAGAGCGCATAATAAATTCCCGAAAATAATAACAAACCAAGCAGCAAACCGAAAGTCAGATTAAAAACCGTGGACTTGGAGCAACGAAACATAATTTTTACTTTATCATAATTTATCATTTACGGCAATCTAGGCAGATAGACGATTAGGACGATCCTGATCGCCGTCGCCGATTGTCACGTACCAATTTTCTTGGTTATTAAATATTTCTTTAGCTAAACGCTGATGAATATTGCCGCCATTAAAACTAATCTCATTGAAACCCGGCCGCGTCAAATCCACCGGATCAAATAGACGGGTAAATTGATCGGCCGCGGACGAAAGACAAAAACCCAAATCGGCAAAAAAATTCAAATGAGTTTCGCTGGCGCAGAAAAAATCAATCAGCGCGGCGTTAGCTTGCCGTCCCTGATCAATTAACTGGCGCAAAAGCGGCAACCGAGCTTCTTTCAGAGCCAAGAATTCAGCTATCTTCATTATTTTAATTTGAGTTTCTTTTATCAGTTGAAAGCGACAAACAGCTAAGCCGACAATTTCCTCGCCCCGTCGAACAGCGAAGGTCCGATAAGTAAAATAAGGATGCTTGGCGTAACGCCAGTTAAGAAAATGATGATTTCTCTCGGTTGCCGCTATCGGCGCTTGCGACTTTAATTTTTGCCAAAGCTTATCAGTGGTTTCGTCAAATTCGGCTAACTCCTCAAAAATCAAGTCGGCGCTTGATTTGGTTTCAACTCTTTTTAATTCCCGGCGCGGCGACACTGATTCGCGAGAAAATGCCGCCGCCGCGCGATAATCAAGAATACCCACCGCGCGATGAAGCCGGCCAAAATTAGTCCAACCGAATTTACTTAAAATCGCTTGAGCCGAAACGTTGGCGCCAACGTCCAAAAAAACATCTACTTCGTCATTGATCGCTTGGTGTAATTTCCGGCCGATGCCTTGGCCCCGAAAACGCTCGCTGACGATAAAATTGCCGCCCCACGCCGCCCGATAAGTTTGGCCGGCAAACCAAAGCGGCGCCGGAACGTAAGCGCAATGACCAACAAACTCCCCCGCCGCCATCGCCACTTTGCACGAATAAGTTTGGCGCCGCCAAAACGGATTATCCCGAAGCCACCAATGACGAAATTTTCGGTCGGTTAAAATATGATCCGGTCGATAAGCTTGCTGATAAAATTGATCCAACTTTTCCTCATCTCTCTCGCCCGGATTGATAATTTTTATTTCCATACCATCACGATCGCTTTTCGAGATAGCGCGCCGCCAGCTGGCGGCGAAAGATTTTTCCGGAAGCGGTTTGCGGAATTTCTTCAATAAAAATAATCTCTCGCGGGCATTTATAGGACGGCAAGGCCGCGGCGCAATGTTGTTTGATTTCTTCGGCCAGCGGGCAGTGATCTTTCTTCGGCACCACAAAAGCAATTACCGTTTCGCCGTACACCGGATCAGGCACGCCAACCGCCGCCGCTTCTAATACTCCCGGCGCGGCCAAGATTACATTATCGACTTCCTGCGGCAAAATTTTGGCCCCGCCGCGATTAATCACTTCTTTAGAACGACCAACCATAAAATAAAAACCGGCGGCATCGCGGTAAGCTAAATCGCCGGTATAAAACCAACCAGCGCGGTAAGCTAAGTTTGTTTCCGTTGGATTTTGGTAATAACCGTCAATCACATTCGGTCCGCGGGTAATAATTTCGCCAACTTCGTTCGTCTTTGTTTCAGTCCCGTCTTCTTTAATTAGTTTAATTTCAATCGGTTCGCCGGTTGGTAAACCGATAGCCCCCAAACGCCGCCGCGCCGGTTCCGCTGGATTAAAAAACAAAGCGCCGGTTTCGCTTAAGCCGTGCTGATTAGACACCATCACGCCAAACTTGGACTCAAACTGTCGTTGCAGTGCCGGCAGCATCGGCGCTGAAGCCGAACCGATAAATTTCAAGTGAGATAGGTTATAACCGGAAATATCTTCCGGTTCTTTAAGTAAAATAGAAAGCACGGTTGGAACAATGTTAACGAAAGACGCGCGGCTGGCAGCTAAATTTTGCCAAAAAGTGGTCCGATGGAAACGCTCATAAAGAACAAAGGCGCTGCCAACCATCAAACCCGGAAAAAAACCGCAAGTGGCCAACGCCGTATGATAACATGGCATCACGCCCATTTGCGTGTCATTCTGGCCAAAACGATAAGCGCGCGCTAAAACCCCAGCGCTGGCCAGAAGATTTTTCGGCGATTGCGGAATGCCTTTCGGCGCGCCGGTAGTGCCGGAACTAAAGTACAAGGAACCGGGCCGAGCAAAACTGGTGTCGGCAAAAATAGCGGGGTCGGGTTTCAGCCGCTTTAACCGTTCCAACAAAGAATCGAGTAAAATTAACTTTAACCGAGGGATTTTTGGTTTGGCCGGCCAGTCGGAAAAAAGCAGCGAGAAATTAAAAGTTTGCGCCAAATGCTGAATCGTTTCCGCCGGCGAATCAGCGACAATCGGCACAATCAAAGTTCCCAATTTCAGCGAAGCCAAATAAAGAAAAAAGAATTCCGGCCGATTGCGAGTAATAATGCCGAAACGATCACCCGATTTCAAACCGTACGCGTTGAGTAAAACCGCGGTTTTGTCGATTAAATCGTTTAATTCGCGATAACTGTAAGAAACCTCGGGATGTTCACCATCAATCAAACAGGGACCATCGCCGAATAATTGAACTCGGTTGAGCCAAAAATCGTTAAAGTTTTTAAAGTACTGGCTTGGCATTAATCATATAAGCCGGATCAAAATCAACCACCGAACCAGAAACCGCTCGCGCCCCGCCTTCAGCCAACCAATGAATATAAGAAGCGACGTCTTCCGGTTCAATTAGTCGGCCGGAGGGAATTCTTTTTTGAATCAAGGGAAACATTTTGGGATTAAATTCCGTCGTCTTCATCAGTTTCGACAAGTGGCCCAAACGGAGACAATGAGTGGAAATGCCGTACTGACCCCATTCCACCGCCAATTCTCGAGTCAATCCTTCCAAAGCCGACTTGGACGCGGCATAAGCAATCCGGTTGGGATAGGGATGAGTGGCATTGATAGAAGAAATGGTAATGAAAGTGCCTCGGCCTTTTTTCAATCCGGAAAAAGCGTGTTTGGCTAAAAGAAAAGCGCCGGTCAAATTAGTATTGATTACGCGCTGCCAATCTGTCAATGGCATTTCATCTACCGGGTGTGAATGCGTGACCCCGGCTAAATAAACCGCCAAATGAATAACTGGCGGCAGTTTAAGAAAAGATTCCTCTTTGGTCGCGTCTAGATGTTTCTCCGTCAACCAAACCGGATCAATTTGATAACCGGCTGCTCGCAATTTTTTTACCAAAGCTTGACCCAAATTACCGCTCGCGCCAATAATCACCGCCACCTTTTTCGTTTTCGGTTTTATTTTATTTTTTCCCATCTTTGATGTTTGGCCAAATAAACCCAGACATAAGATACCTTGACACCCGGTTCACCCACGACCGGGTGATAACCCATCGGCACAGTAGAAAACTGATGATCGGCAATCGGCCAAACCGTGTCCACCTTTTCGCCATTCGGCCAAACCCCGCGACCCACCTGAATTGCGCGGCCAGAACCGCCTTTGACCAAGTGAAAAAACACTTCTTCAAAACCCGGCTCGAGATTCAATTCAAAATGATGAGGCAAACTTGACCAAGTGCCTTCACCGCGATGTTTGGTGATACCTAAACGCATCGTCGGCGCCACGCCGCCGGGTTTTAACCAATGATAAACGTCGCGGCAAGTATTGCCCTTGCCGACAATCACCCGCTTAGCGTCCGCCGGCCGAAGAATTACCCGTTTTCCGGTCGGACCCTTGAAAATCACTTCTTTGATGCCGTCTTTTATTAAACGAATTCGCGCTTCTTCCTGACCCGCCTTAATAATTAAGAGGGAATTTCGGCCACTAACCACCATGGACTCTAATCGATTATCGTTGCTCCATTTATATTCCATATGGGGGCTATTATAGACGGCGAGGCAATTAGTGTCTAGCTAATAGAAACTCTCTGATATGATTACTGTTAAAACGAGGAATCAAGAAGGGGTCGTCGCGATGATCGACCGAACGATATTCCATCGCCACGGCGTGAGTCAAACCGAGTTTTTGCGCCAGCTTCCACGCTGATTTTAAATCGATCGGCAACCGACCATAAGGGTAACTAAGAATAGCTGGCGGCGCGGCGAGACTTTCGGTTAGCGTCGAAATTGATTGCTGTAATTCTGTTTTAATTTCATCGAGCGTCAGCGTGTCAAAAGGCCGGTGGGTACAACCGTGAACACCGATGATATGTCCTCGGCGACGTAAAGTTTTGATTTCCGGCAGTTGCATAAACAACTCTCCGGCCAATTTTTTCGCATCCAGTTTAAGTTCGTTAAAAATTTGTTCCAAAAATTGCTGACAAATAATTGGCGGCGCGGCGAGAAACCTTTCTTTAAAATTTGCTGTATAAATATCATCGTGCTGCCGGAAAGAATTGAGATGAGTAGTTAGAGGAATTTTTAACTCCAATTCTCGTTCAGGATAATTGGTTTGGAGAAAACAATGATAACGACCAACTAAAGTTTGGGAGTCTAGAAGCGAAAACAAGACGTGAAGTTGATGAGTAAAAGGAAGACGACCGGCAAAAACTTCTGTAATTGTGAAAAAAGTCCCCCGTAAGCCCCGCGCCTCCAGGCGCGGGGCGGCATTCTCATATTGATCGCGCGTGGCATCGTCAAAAGTAAGAGCGCAAACGGGAGGTCCGTTTCGGCGAGCGATCGCCAACACTTCCGGTACCGAAACAATTTCGTAATGTTCTTTCAAAAAATCTAATTCCCGTTCAAAATCAACCAATTGGCGCGGATGCATCCCACGCCGATCCGGCTGCTCGTCAAAAACGTAATGGTACATCACCACGATATGCCGGTCTCGTTTGGGATCAAACGTATTTTTCATTTGGTTTAATTTTCATAATCAAAGAGGATTGCGAGTAAGCCAGATGATCGGCGGGAATAGACTGGTTGCAAAAAGCCATGGCGCCGATAATAACTCGATCGCCAATCTCAATTTTTCCCAAAAGTTTAGCTCCGGCGCCAACAAACACATCATTGCCAATCGTGGGCATACCTTCTTTTCCAAAACCCACTTCTCCGACATTAACGCCATTTAAAACAATAAAATTTTCTCCGATTTTAACTTTTTTACCAATCACGATTCCCGACACATGACCAATTTTAAATCCAGCGCCGATTTTAGCCTTATAAGAAATCTCATTGGCAAAACGATAACTGCGCCAGGCGCCAAAAACCTTAATCATCCACCACCTTAAAAAAAGGCATGGTCGACGAGTCTTTCTTCGATATAAAAAATTATTGAGACGATAAAAAAAGACGCAAGCAAACCCCGGAGAATACACCAGTGTGGCCACAGAGTACCCAACCAGCTTAATTAAAGAAACATCGTCCGGTATTTTCCTAATCATTTGTAAATCTTTAACTAAAGTTTTTTTCATAATTCATTTTTTCTCTCCCACCAAAAAATGCGCTTGGGCAACAAGAAAATTAGTTTGGTAGGGATAACGCATCAGATGCCGACGAAACCACAAGTGAATCCGGCGGAGTGAAGTGATCCAGCGATCAGCCCGGGGGCTAACCGGCACCCAAATCGGAAAAGGGCAAACATGGGTAATTTTCACTTCAGAGAAACCGGCGTTTTCCGCCAGCGCCGCAAATTTCTCGGCCGACAAATCATTACGAAAATAATCTGGCCGTTTGCTATCAAAACGCAAAGCTTTGTTGATGGAATTAAGAGATTGGATAGAAAACTTTTTTGGAATATTCAGAGAAATCATTACCCCGCCGGGTCGAAGCAAACGATATTGTTCGGCCAACAGACGCGCCACTTCCGCCGGCGAAAAATGTTCCGCCAACCCAATAGAAACAATGGCGTCAAACGAACCGGCCGGCAACCCCGTCGCTAAAGCGTCGCCAACCACAAATTCCGCTTTAAGCCCGAACTGATTAAAATTTTCTTGCGCCAACTGAATCGCTTCCGGAACCTTATCCAACAAAGTCAAATCAAAACCAAGATATTTGGTCAGATACAGCGCCATCGTGCCGCGGCCGCAGCCAATCTCTAAAACTTTTCTGGCGGCGATCCGGTTTAAAATTTTTTGAATAAATAAGTAATAATAATAGAGATTAAGCTGGCGTTGAGTGATTGGTTTGGCGCCTGGTTCGACGAACAATGACGACTCGGTCCATTTACCCGAGAAGGTTGGCTGATTCATAGCGATGATAATATCACGTCGGCAATCCGCTTACTGGATTGTCCATCGGCTCGATAACACAATCGTTCTAAAGCTTTCATTCGGCCGGAGTGATGACGGTCGGGATTTTCCAAATAGGCGTTAATACTTTTTAATAATTCCGATTCGTTATGAACTAACTCCACGGCGTTCAAATCCACCAACGGCCGATAACAATCTTCATCATAAAGAACCTCGGTAATATCTCGACCCTGCTTATCATAGAGACCTTGATAGGCGGTATTAATCACCGGTTTATCAAAACATAAAGCGTCGAGCGATAAAGTTGACGACTGCACAATAATTAGATCAGCGTGATAGAGCGTGTTGGCCAAACCGACCAATTCAGCGACGCTGGGATCCGCGCCATCATAAAAAAAGTTGGAGCGGGTGATATTGTGGTCAATCGCTACGCCCGTTCGCTCTTTTAAATAATCAAACCGGCCACTTTTGACATCGGAAAAATGCGCGCGAATGAGAAGTTGAATCGGCAAAACAAATCTTCCCGATTCGGCTGTTTCCGCCAAAAAATCACAAATCGAAGTGCCGCTTTGAGTCAGACGGCCGCTGGAACCCCACAGAATTAATTTTTTAGCCGGATCCAAACCCCGCGCGCGAAAAAATTCTTCTCGCGACTGTAAAATTTCCGGCCGGCGATACCAATCAAATTGAGGGAAACCGGTAACCATCACTCGTTCCGGTCTCATTCCTTGAATCGCCACGGCATCCCGCTTCATTTGTTCGTTATGAACTACCAGCCAATCCGGCAAGATTTGATAAAAACGGGCGTTAATATTGTCCCAACCCCGCGGCATCGCTACGGTCGGAATGTTTTGTTTCCGCGCCGATTTAAGCAGAGCGATATCCACACTGGAAATAATCGAGGTGGAAAAAACAACATTCGGGCGGTACTTGGCAAAATAATCGACGTAACTATCGTCGGTAAAAATCGTTTCTTCGACCCAGCGCGCCAATCGTTTCAGCCATAGAGGCCGCGACAAAATGGCGGAAAAAATTTGCCTTAGTCGAAAGCGAATCGAACTTCGATCGGAAACCAGCTGGCGAAATTTTTGATTGCGATAATTATAAACCAAAAAAACCGTCAGACGTTTAAACCAGCGATAACCGCGAGACGAGTTGGGACTGGGAATAATGTCGACGATTACCTTAGCGGACTCAAATTCGCGGCGGATTTTTTCGGGCACCGCTTGACCAGAGGCCGACCAAAACAAAATCACGATTCGTTGGCCGCTTTTTTTCAATTCGTCCAAAACTCCGCTTCGCAAAATACTCTTGGCGATAAAACCGCGAGCGACAACAATCATAATGGTTTTCATTTTTATTACTATATCATCGCCCTCCGCTTTTTTATTCTTGACCTTTATAATGATGTATGCTATCGTTGCCAACAGCGACTAGATTGATATTTAGTCATTGAAATTGGACCTTGCCATGAAAGGAGACGGCAGTGCCTGAGTCAACGAATTCCAAGCTCCAAATTGTGGTCGTGATGTGCGGAGACATCGCCCACAATCCAGAGACTGGCCAATGGGAATTGGCCACAAAAGACAAATTTGGTATGACCTTTGACCGCTGGGTGGTGGAAGCGGCAACCGCATTATATTATAATTATCGCCAGTCTGGTTGCGGCGATGATTTCCGGTTGCTGGTAACGGGAGGATCGAGCAACAGCCAGCCGGCGCCCGAACCCCAACCGACCATCGCTGAAGTCTACGCGCGAGAATTAGTCAATCGAGGGGTCAAACTGGAAAACATTCTTCAGGAACCGCATGCGCAAAACTCCTTGCAACAACTTCAGCTTTGCGCTCGAATATTGGGGTCTCTTGTTCATAACCAGACTCCCCAAATCCTGGCGGTGGAATGTCATATTCCACGACTTTTCGCTACCCTGCAAAAAGGCCCCGGCGACTTCGGCCTCCTGCGAAACGCTTCTTTTGTTTGTGTCGAAGACGTTTTGCTTGAAGCCAACTCGGACCCGTTGGTTAACGGCAATCAGCGTTGTTCATCAATCAGCCGACTACCGCCAACGACTGGCTCTGGAGTTGCGCGGGGCCAAACAAGCGATTATGGGTACTTACCAGTGGAACCCGGCCCAAATTTAACTTGGGTACTGGACTTTCGAATCAACTAGCGACGGGAATTAACTCTCCGTCGCTTTTTTTCTTTCCTTGCTCTCCCCTTGCTTAAACCAGAAAAGATTGGTAGAGTAAGCGCGTGATAAAATCATCCACTCGGGCCAATCCATTTCAAGGTAAAACGGTCCTAATCACCGGCGGCACTGGCAGTTTCGGCAGCAATTTCGCCAAACATTTGTTGGCGACCGCTAAACCAAAAAAGCTCATCATCTTTAGCCGCGATGAATTCAAACAACATTATTTGGCTAAAGAATTAAATAATCCGCGAGTCCGTTTCTTTTTAGGCGATGTGCGCGATCTTTCTCGTCTCCAACGCGCCTTTCATCAAGTCGACATGGTGATTCATGCCGCCGCCTTGAAACAAGTTCCCGCTCTGGAATATAATCCCCTGGAAGCGATTAAAACTAATATCGTTGGCACGCAAAATGTCATTGAAGCGGCCATCGATCAAAATGTTAGTAAAGTGGTTTTCATTTCCACTGACAAGGCGGCTCAACCGATCAATCTTTACGGCGCCACCAAACTCTGCGCCGAAAAGTTGTGCATCACCGGCAACGCTTATTCATCGGGAGTCACCAAATTCAGTGTCGTTCGCTACGGTAACGTCATTGGTAGTCGCGGCAGTATCGTCGAATGGTTAAAACAAAACCAAGACGCTCAAACCGTCCACATCACCGACTCGCGAATGACTCGTTTTTGGATGCCGCTTCAAAAAAGCTTCGCCCTGGTCGCTTTTGCCGTTCAAGAGATGGCCGGCGGTGAAATTTTTATCCCCCGCATTCCCAGCATGAAATTAACCGACCTCTTCAAGACCTTGGCGCCCAAAGCGAAAACTAAAATCATCGGCGTTCGTCCCGGAGAAAAAATTCATGAGGTGTTGATCACCAACGACGAATCGCGCCGCACCTATGATTTGGGTGATTATTTCGTCATTCTGCCGGAACACCACATTTGGTCCAGCAAAGACCCTTATCAAAAATTTCGCCGCCGAGGCAAAACGCTTCACGCCGAATTCGTCTTCGCTAGCGACACCAATGAACATTGGATCAGCGCCGAGGAATTAAAAAAACTGGCAGAGTAATCGTTAAAAATGATTCCTTACGGCCGACAAAATCTTAACGCCAAAGATAAACAAAGTGTTGCCCAAGTGCTTAACTCCGACTTTTTAACCCAAGGACCAGCGATAGAAAAATTTGAGGCGGCGCTGGCTAAACAAACCGGTACCCGCTACGCGGTCGCCGTCGCCAACGGCACCGCCGCGCTGCACTTGGCCTACTTGGCGGCGGGCCTCGGTCAAGACGCTGAAGTGATCACCACCCCCAACACTTTTGTCGCTACCACCAATATGCTTTTGGCTATTGGCGCCAAACCGGTTTTTGCCGATCTTCGATTAGATACTTACAATCTCGACGAAACCAAAATTGAAAAATTAATCACCAAAAAAACCAAAGCTATCGCGCCGGTTGATTTTGCCGGCCAGCCTTGCGCTTATCAAGCCATCAAAGCCATCGCTAAAAAATACAATTTACTGATAATTGAAGATGCCGCTCACGCCCTCGGCGCCAAATATAACGGCCAACCTATTGGTGGTTTGGCCGACCTAACGACCTTCAGCTTTCATCCGGTCAAAGCGATTACCACCGGCGAAGGCGGCGCCATTGTTACCAACGATAAACATTATTACGATAAACTAAAATCTTTACGCAGCCACGGCATTCATAAAGATAAAAACGGTTTTAATGTGATGACCGAATTTGGCTACAACTATCGATTGACTGATCTTCAAGCGGCGCTCGGTACGAGTCAACTCACTCGCCTGGATGAATTTATTAAAACGAGACACCGCGTCGTCAGCTGGTACGAAATGGTCTTAAGTGAAATACCGGAAATAATTTTACCGCAAGAGTTAGCCGAAAATTATTCCGGCTGGCATCTCTACGTTATCCGCGTCAAAAATTCCGCTCAACGCTTGCCCTTGACGAATCACTTGAAACAAAACGGCATTGGCGTCAACTTCCATTATCCAGCCGTTTATTCTCATCCTTATTATCGAGCGCACGGTTACAAAAATACTCACTGTCCCAACGCTGAAAATTACCACCAAACCGCCATCACTTTGCCCCTTCATACTCAACTGACCAAAAAAGAGGTAAACTATATCGGACAAACAATTAAAAAATTTTTCATTTCTATTAAATGACCACGGCCCAAGAAAAATTCTGGCAATCGGATTTCGGCGATGATTATATCGCTCGCAATACCGCCGAACCGGCGGCGCTTGATCAAATTTATTTCCAACGCTACGGCCTTTCCCGCTCAGCGATGAATCAAGAATTCCTCGCCGATTTAAAAATTAGAAATATTTTAGAGGTAGGTTGTAATATCGGCAATCAATTGGCGCTCTTAAAAAACCAGGGTTATGCCGATTTGACCGGCCTAGAAATTAATTATGAGGCGGCCACGGTAGCTCAAAAACGCCTGCCCCAAGCTAAAATCATCGAAGGTTCGGCGTTCGCTCTGCCTTTTTCCGATAATCAATTCGATTTGGTTTTTACTTCCGGCGTCTTAATTCATATCCACCCTGACGATCTTAAAACAATGATGTCTGAAATGGTTCGCGTCACCAAAAAATATTTATGGGGCTTTGAGTATTACGCTCCTCAAATGACGACGATTGAATATCGCGGCCATCGAGATCGATTATGGAAAAATAATTTTGCCGAAGTTTACCAAACTTTTTTTCCTAAACTAAAACTGCTAAAAGAAAAACAATATCCTTACCAAGACCGGAGCGGGAATATTGACAGTATGTTTCTGTTGAGTAAATAATGAAAACTGGAATTATTATTCAAGCTCGAATGTCCTCGACTCGCCTGCCCGGCAAAGTGCTTCTGCCCCTTGCCGGACGTCCGGTTATTTGGCATGACGTAGAACGCTGTCGGCAAGCGGCCGAGGCTGATTTGGTAATCGTCGCCACTTCCACCGAGCCGTCTGATGATTCCTTGGTCGCCTACTTAACCGAGCAAAAAATCCCCTGCTGGCGCGGACCGCTGGAAAATGTTTTGGCGCGTTATTACGGCGCCGCCAAACATTATGAACTGGAAATAATCGTTCGAATAACTGCCGACTGTCCGTTAATTGAACCGACCATCATCGACCAATCGATTAAATTACTCAAAAATCATCTGGCCGAAGGAGTGGAATATGTCAGTAACATTGCCTACCGGATTTTTCCGCGCGGTTTAGACAGCGAAGCTTTTACTTTTTCCACCCTAGCTCGAGCGCAAACTTCAACCGCCATTCCTTTAGATTTGGAAGCCGTTACCCCTTATCTGATGCGCACAGTCAAATACTGGCCGCAAACTGTCGCCGATGATTGGCGCGGAAATGAACGATTAACTTTAGACGAACCGCGCGATTATGAATTGTTGAAACAAATTTACGATCATTTCTACCAGCCGAATAAAATAATTGATACTCGTCAAGTCTTGGATTTCTTAAGAAAACCGTCGAAACTGATTGCCACCAACCAAAAGGTGGCCCAAAAACACGACAATACCGATGACGCGCTCTTTCGCCAAAATCCCCACTACATTGACATTTACCGAAAAAGTCGCTAGTTTTAAGCTATGCGTCAACGAAATTCGGGGGTATTTATTATTGCCGAAGCCGGTATTAACCACAACGGCGATCTGGCTCTAGCTAAACAAATGGTTGATGCCGCTAAAGAAGCGGGCGTTGATTGTATTAAATTTCAAACTTTTAATGTCGATGAGCTGTTTGACCAAAAAGATCGGCAACTAACTTACACTTATCGCTCGCAGGGCAAAGAAATAACTGAATCGCAGTATGAAATGTTTAAGCGCTGCCAATTTTCCAAAACGGCCTGGCGAGAAATTATTGCCTACTGCCGCAAACGAAAAGTGGTTTTCGCCACCACGCCCCAAAACCCGACGGATTTAAAATTAATTCTTTCCTTGACGGACTTGCCTTTCCTTAAAGTCGGCGCCGATGATTTGACCAATTTGCCCTTGCTCCGGCAATACGCCAAACAAAACAAACCAATGATTATTTCGGCCGGCATGGCTTACGGGTCCGAAATCGCCGAGGCAGTGGAGATGATTCGCCTGATTAATTCGACGGTCGACCTAACTGTTCTCCATTGCGTTTCTTCTTATCCGACCGAACCGATTGAAGTTAATCTTAGTAAAATTCCATTGATTCGCGACGCCTTCGGCGTTAAGATTGGTTTTTCCGACCATACTATCGGCAACGCGGCCGCTATCGGCGCGGTTTGTTTCGGCGCGCAAGTGATTGAAAAACATTTCACTCTCGATCATAATTTGCCCGGTCCGGACCACTGGTTTTCCATCGAAGCGCGGGAATTAAAAACTTACGCGCATGATATTCGCAACACAGAAAAAATGATTGGTAAACCAGTTCTCGTTCCCACCGCCAAAGAATTGGCGATACGAAAAATTTGTCGCCGCAGCGCCGTGGCTAAAGAAAAAATCGCCAAAGGAGAGTTATTCACTGAAAATAAAATCGAATTCAAACGGACTTCCCAGCCGGGCCTCAGTCCTCGTTTAATTGACGCCTTAATCGGCCAAGCGGCCAAAAGAAATTATCATCCGGGCGAGCTGATAAATTAATATCCATTATGAAAAAATGCTTAGTCCTGATAAGCGACAACAAAGACAATGATTTTTACATCCAAGCGATGAAAAATCTGGCTCGAGAAAAAAAGTTCCGCGTGGCTATCTCCAAAAAATATGAAGATCTCGGCGACCAGCGCGCTGATTTTGTTTTTTGCTTCAACTATCGGCGGATTATCCCCGAAAAATATATCCGCTTGGCAAAAAACGGGATTTATGTTTTTCACAGTTCCGATTTGCCGGACGGCAAGGGTTGGGCGCCGATTTATCACTCGCTGATCAGCGCCAAACCGGACCACGTTCTCACCGCCCTAAAAATTGATGCTACTGTAGACGGCGGAGAAATTATCGCCAAAACTTATTTTCGAAAACGCGCCGGCGAAAATGCCGACAGTTTAAGATCGGTTGATAATCTGATGACAATTGCTACCATTAAAAAAATCATTAATGATTTATTAAAATATAAATTAACCGGACAAATTCAACCGCCAAATGATAACTATCGGCCAAAAAGAAATCCGGAAGACAGCGAGATAACCATTCAACAAACCATCGAACAAATTCACCGACAAGCGCTGGCGGTAACCGGAACTCACCCGCTTTTTTATCATTATCAAGGAAAAAAGTATCTCATAACCATCCGTTCCGAATCGCTTGATCCTTTCCGTCCCCAAGATATTCGAATAAAAACTTTTTATGAAAAACATTCCGCATAATAAACCAACAATCGGCGGCGCTGAAGTTAAGGCCGCGGCGCGCGCGCTCAAATCCGGCTGGCTGGCCGAGGGGCGGGAAGTGGCGACTTTCGAAACTGAATTAAGCGCCTATTTGGGACTAAAAACCAAACAAGCGGTGGCTTTTTCTAGCGGCACCGCGGCCATGTTTGTCGCCTTAAAAACTTTGGGTCTAAAAGCCGACGACGAAGTGATTCTGCCGACTTATTCTTGCGCTTCTCTTTTGAACGCTATTTTCCTGGCCCAAGCTAAACCAATACCGGTCGATATTGAACCGGACAGTTTGGCTTTGTCGTTGGAAAAAACCCGTGAAAAAATCAACCCGCGCACTAAAGCCATTATTGTTGTTCATCCTTTCGGCCAGCCGGCGCCTATCCATAAATTTTTAACTTTAGGTTTGCCGGTGATCGAGGACGCGGCGATGGCTTTAGGATCGCGAATCAACAATCGTCCGGTTGGCGCTTTGGGAACGATTGGCGTTTTTTCTTTTTATGCCAGCAAAACCATTACCACCGGTTATGGCGGAATGATTGTTTCCCGACAAAAAAAATATTTGAAAGCGGCCGCCGATTATCGCCTTGATGATCAGCGAAAAAAATATCAACCGCGATTTAATTTTCATCTCTCCGATATCCAAGCGGCTATCGGTCGAGAACAATTAAAAAAACTGCCGGCGTTTTTGGCCAAAAGACAAAAAATCGCTCAAGCTTATTATTCCGCTCTATCGCCGGATGTGGTTTGGCCGCCGCAAAATCAAGCGAACCTCGCGCCAAACTTCCAGCGTTTTTTGATTCGCCATTCCTCGCCGACAAAATTACAGCAAAAATTAAAAAAGGGCGGCATTCAAACGATTGTGCCAATTCAAACTTGGGAACTTTTGCACCGTTGCCTTAATTTGAATCCGGCGGAATTTCCGGTCAGTGAAAAAATCGCGCGAACCACTCTCTCGTTGCCTATCCATCCTTCGTTGACCGCCAACGAGATAAAAAAGATTTGCCAAACTTTATGATTCTAACCGCTCATCAACCAACCTATTTGCCCTGGCTCGGCCTTTTTCACAAAATCGCTTTGGCCGATCAATTTTGCTGGTTCAATGTGGTTCAGTTGGAGCATTACAGTTTTGAACACCGCAATAAAATCAAAACCGCGGCTGGTCCGATTTGGCTGTCAGTTCCCCTCTTGATTAAAGATCATCAAGCGAAAAAAGCGAGCGAGATAAGGATTGATAATTCGAAAAATTGGCGGCAAAAACACTGGAAGTCAATTTACTTCAATTACCGAAAGGCGCCTTATTTCGATCAATACGCCGAATTCTTCGAAAATGTCTACCGCCAAAAATGGGATACCTTGCACGAACTTAACGGACATTTGCTCCACTGGTTTCTCCAAACGCTGAAAATCAAGGTCCGATTTTCTCAAGCCAAACAACTCGACCTGATCGGTTCTAAATCTGATTTGGTGTTGGAAATGTGCCAAAAATTGCGCGCCGACGGATTTATTTTTGGTAAATTGGGACGCGATTATGCCCAGCCTGACGCCTTTCGCCAAGCGGGAATTATGGTGCATTTCCAAGATTATCAACACCCGTGTTACAATCAGTTGTACGGCAAATTCGAACCTTACTTGAGCGTCATCGACTTATTATTCAATGAGGGGCCGAAAAGCCGAGAGATTATTATGAGCGGCAACATCACTAAACAAGAATTGATTAAAGAATTATGGCCAATCAAGCAATAAAACCGGAACAAGTCCTCGTCGTCGTCGCCCATCCTGATGACGAAAGTTTGGGCGCCGGCGGCACGCTTTTGAAACATCGCGAGGCTGGAGACAAGATCACTATTTTGATTTTGGCTAACGGCGAAGATTCCCGAGGCGCCGATGTCGCCGATGCCGACAAGCGCTGGGCACAAACCAAAGCGGTCGCTGATGCGTATGGCGCTCATTTATTCACGGAAAATCTACCCGACCAAAAATTTGACACCGTTCCGATTTTAGAAATAAACAAAATGATAGAGAAAGTGATTCGACAAATTAAACCGACGCTAGTTTATACCCATCATCTCCAAGACCTCAATCTGGATCATCGTCTCACAGCTCAAGCGGCGTTGACGGCTTGTCGCCCCCAACCCGGTTTTCCAGTTAAGAAAATCTTGACCTTTGAAACTCTTTCCTCAACCGAGTGGCAGGCCAAACGCCCGGCCAATGCTTTTTGTCCCACCGAGTATGTCGATATTGCTGATTATGTCGAGAAAAAAATTTCCACTCTTCAATTGTACCAAGATGAACTGCGGGATTTCCCTCATCCCCGTTCAGCCGAAGGTATCCGCGCCTTGGCGCGCTACCGCGGAATGGAAGTCGGCTATGAAGCCGCCGAAGCGTTCGAAGTAATCCGAAATTTGCGCGACTAACTAATATGAAAGATAATCGGAAAATTTGGGAGAATATTTACGGGCTCGGCCAGCAACAAAATAAGTATCCCTACGGCGATTTGCCGTCGCATATTTTTACCCACTACGGGAAAAATACCGATAAATCAAACCTTAAAGTTTTAGAGGTTGGTTCCGGCGGCGGCGGCAATCTGTGGTTTTTTGCCCGCGAAGGTTTTCAAACTTATGGCTTGGAATTTTCCGCGCCAGCGGTCAAAAGTTCTCAAGCCCTCTTAGCTTCAGACGGATTAACCGCGGAAATTAGCGAGGGTGATTTTCGTTTTCTGCCTTACGCGGATAATTTTTTTGATTTGGTTCTGGACCGCAATTCGCTCTATTGCGTGGTGAAAAAAGATTTGCGCCAAGCGGTGGCGGAAATTCGGCGCGTCCTCAAACCGGGCGGCCGATTTCTCTCTTATATGTACTCCGCCGCCAGCGACTGCCTTAAATACGGCCACCCCAAAAAAATCGAGGAAAACACTTACACCGATTTTCAAACGCGACCATTCAAAAATGCCGGCCTTACTCACTTTGTCACCGAAAAGGAATTGCGCGAAGAAATTTATCAAGATTTTAAGGTGGAATATATCCGCCAAACCAGCAACGATTTCATTTATCCGAAAAAATACAACGATATTATCATTTTCATCACTTCCGGCATTAAACAATGATTCGTTTTGGCTTAAAACTTTGGACTAATAATGTTTCTGATTTCTCGGAAGCGTTAACCGGTTACCAGCAACAGAAATTTGATTTCCTCGAACTTTATCATAATCAGGAGATACCGCTCGATTTTACCGCTTTGAAAATTCTAAAACCGATGCCAATCGAAATTCATAACTCCCATCGCGAGGGAATGCACACTTTCATCATTGGCGAAGCAGAATTAAAAATTTGGAAAAACACGCTGGCCTTGGCCGATTTCTTCGCCAGTCGATATATTGTGATTCACGCCGGCCAAAAACATAATTTCACCGGCTTTTGGGAAAACTTAAAAAAGATTGACGACCCGAGAATTTTAGTGGAAAATTCTCCGGCTATTGATTCCTTCGGTCTCGTGATGTTTGGCCAAAAGTACGCTGACTTGAAAAAAATTAGGGAAATTAAAGAAATTTGTTTGGATATCCCCAAGGCGGCCAGCGCCGCCAAAGCCCAAAACCTCCCATATCAAGAATACCTTGATTGGTGTATGCGGGAACTTAAACCAAAATATTTTCATCTTTCCGGCCGGGCAGTTTCCGGTCCAAATGACCAGTTATGGGAACACGGTAACCTCTGGGACGATCAAGAAATTGACTGGCGCTGGGTGAAAAACTTGATTCAAACTTCATTAAAAAACAGCGATGAAACCGCCGACTGTGTTTTCGAAACGCCCAAATTAAACCAATCGCTGGAAAACGATTTCCAAAATATGGATTATTTCCGCCGAGCTTGACAACAAACTTGTATTAGTGTTTAATGGGAGCTGATAAAGAAGCGTAATGTAACGCTTTAAGCAAATAGTTCTTTAACAAGAAAGGGTCTGAAATGAAAACGATTACGGGTCTCTTGGTGGTGATGTTTGGGTTTTTGACCTCGTCGGTCATAGCCCTCACGATGCCTTTGGTTGTCGTCGGCAACCCGGGCAATGCAGGTGAGATTTCGGGTGAAGATGGAAATATGGGTCCTCGTATTTGTGGTTCGGTGGACTACCTCTACAGCATCGGTAAGTACGAGGTGACGGCCGGTCAGTACACGGAGTTTCTTAACGCCGTGGCTAAGACTGATACTTACGGACTATACAATGAGTCAATGTGGAACAACAACTATGGTTGTAAGATCCAACGCATAGGCTCTAGTTATAGTGTGGCCTCCGACCAAGCCAACCGCCCAGTAAATTTTGTGAGCTTCTGGGATGCTTGTCGATTTACTAATTGGCTCACTAACGGTCAGCCGACGGGAACACAAAACACCTCTACTACCGAAAGTGGTTCATATACACCGGGTAGCAGTTCTCGCAACACTGGCGCCCGATGGGTCGTAACTTCTGAAGATGAGTGGTACAAAGCCGCGTATCATAAGAACGACGGGGTAACAAGCAACTACTTCGATTACCCAACCAGCAGCGATTTGGCTCCGGGGCAAAATATGGCCGATATGTCTGGCAACAACGCTAACTATTACACAGCCCCATATACCTATCCAATCGATTCGGGTAAATATACTACAGTCGCTGGCGAGTTTCAGGACTCCATCAGTCCATATGGAACATTTGACCAGGGTGGCAATTTGCTTGAGATAAACGAATCTGGCTTACTGCGAGGCGGCTCGTTTGGCTCCGAAGATAATAGTCTGCGTGCTTCGTTTCGTTACAGTCACATGGGCTTAGGAGAAGAAAGGGAAACAATTGGCTTCCGGGTCGCTCTGGTTCCCGAACCGGCGACTGCGAGTTTGCTCGGCCTTGGCCTCGGAAGTTTGGAGTTCTTTCGCCGCCGCCGTGTCTAGTAAACAATGTTAAACATCCGATGTTTAACAAACCTCCAAGCCCCGCCATCAGTAGATAGCGGGGCTTTTTTCTTTTGGCGATTTTTGTGCTATAAAGTCAGCACATGAAGACAACTCTCCACCGGTTTTTCCAACAACGCGCGCGGTTACTTTCTATCTTTGGTATTTTTTATGTTTTGTTTCTGATTTTGCTTTTCGGTTGGTTTCAATCGACCAACCTAACGGCCAAATTGGCGGTGATTATTATTCCCTTAATCATTTTAGAAATAATTTTGCGCCTAATGTTGCGCTTCACTTACGGTAAAAATTATCGTTACTCGCTTTATAATTATTTTTTGATTGACCACCCGATTTACGGCAATTGTTTCCGTCCCAATATCTCGGCGCCCGCGATTGATTTTCTGATTTGCGATAAATATGTTTTTCAAAACACCGCCATCGATAGTTTGGATTTAGCGAAAAATAAAGCGCAGCGAGTTAATTTTTCCATCAATTCGCGCGGTTTTCGCGGTCTCGAATTCTCGCCTCAAAAATCGGCCGGCACCATCAGAATCTTTTGCCTCGGCGGCTCCACCACGGCCGGCAATTGGGTGGACGATGATCAGACTTGGCCGGCTTTTCTGGAAAGTTTTTTAAAAAACCGCGGTTATAAAGTGGAAGTTATCAACGCCGGCGTTCAAGGTTGGTATTCTTACCAAGATCTGCTCCGCTTCAAAACCGAGATTGTCAATTACCAACCGGATTTGCTAATTTTGAAACAAGGTTGGAACGAAGAATTTATTTACAGCTCGCAAAATTTGGGCCGGTGGTGGCAACCGCGGGTCGCGCGTCATTTTATGGAAGAAAAATATCTTTTTTGTCCGCCTAATCGCTTTCTTTCCAATACTCGCTCGCTGTTATTTCACTTTTTAATGCGGCTGTATTTCAAAGATTTTATGTTTGACCGGAAGATGGCTTTTACCAACCCTCGGCGTTGGGAAATGCTCAAGCAGCCGGATTATCTAACTGCGTGGTTTGAGGTTTTGACGGAATTCGCTCAAGAAGCGGCCGCGCGAAAAATTCCTTTGCGAATCATTAATGCGCCCCTTCTTACCGATTTTGACGATACGGCAGAAGATCGGGCGCTTTATCTCGCTCAAAGCCAATTACCGCCGCTTAAAGCCGATTACTTGGCGGCCGCCCAAAGACGAGTGCAAACAACGCTGGAAACGGTCAACCAATTTATTCCGGTCATTGATGTCGCCGGCGCCTTTCAAACCATTCGCGGCGCCGAACGTCTCCCGCTTTTCCACGACAATATTCACCCGAGCGCTGAAGGCAACCGGCAATTGGCTGAAGTGGTGGGAAAAAGTTTGCTGGAAGAAAAAATAATTGATCAAAAAATTACCGCGCTCTCTTAATTAAAGCCAAAGTATTATCGAGCGCTTTGAGTAAAACCGGTTCCGAAGCCGATGAAGACGCCAAGCGGCCGGCCGACCATCGGCGCAGCTGTTCCAAAAATAAAATGTCGGTCTCGGTCGCTTGCGTAATATGATAATATTTCATCGCGGCATTTTTAGCTTTGAACGGGCTGAGATTTTCAAAAATCGCCGGTTTGCCGCTGGCCACCACCAGATAATTTACCGAAGTCCAAGTACCGGAAATAATCAAGTCGGCCAAACAGATTAATTCTTCCGACGCCGCCTCATCGCCAAAAACCTTGACTCCCAGCGATTGATAGGATTCATAAAACGCCGGATTGTCGGAAGGGTGAAGCTTAATCAGAATTTCCGCCTGTTCAAGCGGAACCACTTGGCGGATAAGTTCTAATAAATGCCGATAATAACCGAGCTGGCCAGCCAGATTCATCCCCGACCAAGTCCGCAGATGAAAACCGTGGACCAGCAGAAGAATCTTTTTTTTAATCGGCGATAAACTATATTTGGCAATCAAATCTTCACGTTGAGAGGTGCTGGTTTTGATCCGTTGCTGAAGCTCGTTGATCAATTGCCAGTCGATATTCCCCACCGCTTTGATTCGTTCTCGCGGAAAACGATAACTAACGGCATAGCCCTCGGCCGCCGCCTCGTCAAACACGCCGATTTTGTTTGGCAGGCGCCAGTGAGCCGAGTAGCGCCGGCCAACCAGCAATAAATCCTGCAACCAAAACAAGCCCCGCATAATGGTAAAATAAATCTTCGACCAAGTCGGTTCCGCGGGCGTCTCTTTAATGAATATCGGATCGTGAGAATGAAAAGACCATTGAAGAATAATAATCTCCGCGCCGGCGCGAGCGGCTTCGCGAACCACCACATCGTGAGGAGCAATGGTTTTGGTCAGGACAACTTTGACTGGTCGTTCAGTCGTAAACAACTGCCGGCAAGCTTGAATGTGTCGATAACGTTTACTTAACGAGGTTAGAAAAGGTAATCGAAACTTTTTGGATTCTTCCAATCCTTCAGCCAAAATTCGATAAGGCAAATTTTGAGCGCGGGCGTAATTCTCCATTTGTTGCCGGCGGCGATCAGCGCCGCGAACCAGCAAAAATTCAACCTCATAATCAACCGATAATCGCGGCCAAAGTTTAGCCAGATATTTGAGCGAACCGATATAAACCGGTACGAGAAAAATTTTGGGACGCATTAGGTTCTGATGTTATGAACTCGATAAAAATAAGATTCTTTGTTTTTAAGCAGTTCTTGTGGCGAAGCTTCCTCGGTAATCCGGCCGTTATCCAAAACAATCAATTTATCCGAATGAGCAACCGTGGACAGGCGATGGGCAATCAAGAGGATAGTCACTCGACCCTTTAAGCCTTCGATTGCCCGTTGAATCTCCGATTCTGATTCGCTATCTAAAGCGCTAGTTACTTCATCCAGCAATAAAATTTCCGGTTGACGCGCCAAGGCTCGAGCAATTCCCACCCGCTGACGTTGGCCGGCGGACAAACGGGCACCTCGTTCACCCACGCGAGTCTGGTAACCTTCCGGTAAAGTGACGACGAAGGATTCTAAATGAGCTAATTTGGCCGCCGCCCGAACCTCTTCGCTGGTTACCGCCGGATTAAAAAAACGGATATTATTTTCAATCGTATCATTCAAAAGGAAAACATCTTGGGGCACGTAACCAAGACGGGCGCGCCATTCTTTAATATTAATTTCTTCAATCGGCACGCCGTCAAGTAAAATCTGGCCGCTCACCGGCCGAAACAATCGCAACAAAAGATCAAAAAGCGTCGTCTTACCCGCCCCCGAAGCGCCAATCACTCCCAAGATCGAGCCGCGATCCACCTTGAATGACACACTGTCCAGCACTGGCCGATTGGTGGCGTAGGAAAATTTAATCTGTTCAAATGTTAATTCTTTCCGGAAAGAAAAACTTTTATTGCCACCGATTATTTCTTGTTCGCGCTCAACTGCTTCTTCATAAGTAACCGTATCCTTAAGATAAGGGGCCATATCAATAACGTGTTGCAAGTTGCTCTGGACAGTTTGGATATAAGTAAAAATCCGATAGACCAGATAAACGAGGGCAATCAAGGCCGCGAAAGAAAAGTTAGGATAATAAAAATGCGCCACCGAAAAAATCGACAGGATATAGAGGATGGAAAACGGCTGAATAAATACCGTAGCCAAAATACCAAAAAAAGAGGAGCGAATCTGCAGGCGGCTCATCAACGCAAACTGCCCTTGGCCTTTTTCTAAAAAAGGTTGCGTTGCCGCAAACGCCTTGATGGTTTTTAGGCCAGCGGTACTTTCTCCCACCAAATGAGTAACTTCTTTGTTCATCGTCGCCGTTTGGCGGGCCAAAACTTTAAGCCGGCGCAAAACCGGTCGCATCGACACTAAAAAAACACCGCCGATAACCAAGGTCGCCGAGGTCGCCCACCAAGAAATATTAATCGCCACCAAAAAATAAATTATCAAACCGGTGGCCAACACCAGCGAATCCGCCATAATTTCGAACAGTTTGGCGCTCATACTAACATCGACCATCAGTAACGTTTCCAAATAGCCGATCCGTTGCAACAACAAATGCGACCAATTAGCGGCTAACATTTTACTCAACAGCGCCTCGCGCCGATCCCGTTCAAATTCCGACCGAATCACAACTCGAACATAATTGAACACTAAAAGCGCCAGCGCTTTCAAAAAGAATAAGGAAGCGATCAAGACAATAAAAGTGAAAAATTTTACCTCAATCCGCAAGACTGAAAAAACCCAAATAATCGTCTTCGAAATAATATCGTCACCAGCAGCGCCGCCGTTAGTGATAAAAGAAAAAAGTGGAATCAGAGAATTGATGCCGATAGCTTCAAACAAACCGCTCAAAAATCCCAAACCGGCCAAAATGGCGATTTTAGATTTATAAGAACCAAAAGCTTTCCAGAACGGGACCGTGAGAGTTTTTAATTTTTGAAAAAAAGTCATTGTTCTGGTGATTGAGTTTGCGATTCCGCCGCTTGGATGACCACTTCGGCAAAACGTCTTCCGGCCTGGCCATCAAATGGTTCCACAAAACGCTGCCGCAGACGAATTCGGCCGTCGGTATCCAGTTTAGGATTTTCAAGATACTGACGCAAGTCTGACAAAAATTCTTCCCGACTTTTGACTACTCGCGTCCCTCCGGTCTTCACGATTTCCAAAAAATAATCGCTTTCATAACCGGAAGCCAAGGGCTGATTCTGGGGCGGGACGGTAATTCTAGGTTCAAAAGCGATATTAATAATCGGCTTATCAAAAGCGACGGCGTCGAGAGTAATGGTGGAAGCGACATTAACGACCACATCGGCGTGAGCGATGGTATTAACAAAACGCTCGATGGCCACAAGACTGTAATCGCCGTAATCCTTGAATCCTTGGGATGAAACATTCAGCCGATCAATCGCCACTTGCGGCTGATTAGCCACCAGATTAAACTTTTGCTCGTCGCCGCGATAACTGAAGTGGGGACGAATAATTAGAGCGGCGTTCGGTAATTGATTTTGCTTGATGAATTCCGCCACCAGCAAAGCGATATCAGTATCTTCCGGCACTGATTTGCCCTCGGAGGTCAGAAGAATTAGTTGGCGCATCGGGTCAATTCCGAACTCGCGACCAAAACGTTCGCGACTCCATAATCGTCGCGCGTCTAGATAGCAATCAAACTGCGGAATACCAATAATCCGGACTTGTTCCGGCCGATAGCGCTGGAAAGTCACCGCTTGATCGGCCATAAATTGATTCCAAACAACCAGAATATCCGACTGGGCGCGAAAACCGGCGCGGGATAAATTGTCCCAACTTTTAGGCATGCCGATGGTTTTGATTTTTTCGCGGCGAGCGGCTTTGACTAAGGCCGCTTCGGTATTCGAAGAAATCGAGGTGACGACAACTAAAGCGGGGTGATACTGGTGAATTAAAGTTCGCCAGAAACGGACCTTCTGTCGTTGGCCGAAATAAAAATCAATCAAACGCAGCAGGTCTTTAACCCAAACGATCTTGGACAGCGGAATAAAAATCGCGGCAAAAAGATAAAACCGAACCAAACTTAAATCTTCCGGCCGACTCAAGGCCCGAATGCCGTAACGTAATTTTAAAGCTACATACTTGCTCCACAGCAAATATTTATGAAGGCCTAAAAAAATAATATCGGCGGATGTATGCCTGGCTTCGCTAAAATAATAAAAAGAAACATTGGGATGGCCGAATTCCTTCCGGAAACGTTCATCATTGGCCGCTGGAGTCAAGATGACTAGCTGAAATTTCTCGCGGAGTTTCAAGAAAAAATCGTTTTGTAGCAGGTTGCGAGCCACCATGCCACGACCGATGGTCAGAAAAATTGTTTTCATCGCCTTTGGCTAACTCTATCACATAATTCCTTAATTGTCAGCTGGAGCGGTTTGGCGCTAGTGTCTAAAATTAACAGTTTGGTTGGCGATTTAATAAGGTCTTTTTTTATCAGATTAGTGTGGCTAGCGATGGTTTTAAACCAGCGCCGCCAATCAAAACCAGTATGACTGCGCGGGATTCGTCCGCGATCGCGCATTCGTTCCAAACAAAGTGTTTCCTCGGCCACCACCAGAACCAACCAATCGGCGGCAAGATAACGGAAAAAATAATCCTTAATTGCCGCCAGAGAAGCCGGCCGTTCATACAACGAAAAAAAATGTTGAGCCAAACCTTCGTCAATAACAATATCGCCTTTGACTGAAGAACGCGCCGCCTTGACTGCCACGGCCGCATAACCGCTAAAGCGATGTAATTTGTGGCCAAATAATCGAAGCGATGGAAAACTCTGGCAAACAATAATTAAAAACAGGCGACAAAATCGAATCGGATTAAAAATCAGATAAACTAAATCGTACCAATAACGTTCCCAACGATTGGCGATAATTATCAAAGTTGCTTTGTTCTCGCGGCAAAAAGTTTTAGCGATAGTGGTTTTTCCCGCGCCCGGCGGACCAAAAAATTCAATGATCATTTAGTTTTGGTTGTTTTACAAAAGAAATAATGGCCGCCGCGCGCTCACGCCAGCTGAATTTTCTGACTTCGACCTTGGCGACAGCGGCTAGTCGCTGTCGCCATTCCGGTTGCTCGACCAAACAAATTATCGCCTTGGCCAATTCGCCGGCCTTATCCGGCGCGCACAAGAGCGCGTTCTCACCCGAACGTAAAAAGGCGCTGAAGCTCGGCAAGTCGCTGGCCACAATCGGCACCCCCGAAGCCATATAAGCGAACAATTTTAGCGGCGTCGTATATTTAGCCGACCTTTCTTCTTTGGCGGTATTGGGTAAAACCAAAATGTCGGCCGATTTGATATAAGCGATTATTTGAACGAAGGGTAGATAATCCACCAGGGCAACATTGTTAATTTGATGCTTGGTAAGATATTGAGTGACAATTATTTTATTTTCCGGCAAAGCACCGATTAAAATTATTTTTATATTCGACGGTAGTTGGCACGCGGCGTCAATTAAGGTATAAATTCCCTTCCAGGGATAAAGATGGCCCACAAACAACACGATGGTTTCTCCGGCGTTGGTCCACCGGCGCCACAATTGCGGGTTAGGTGAAATCCGTTCCATATCCACTAAATCAACCCCATTTGGAGCCACGCGAAAAGTCCGCGGGTCAACGCCAAGAGCCCGATATAATTCCGCCAAGTGAGGCGGAACGATGATTTTCTTCGGAATTTTTTTCAGAAAGATTCGGTAGAGCCAGCGACAAGAGTGCGGCGGCTGATGATCTTCAAAAACCACGGTCTTAAAAAAGAAAGAGAAAATATAGGCGCTTAACAAATCGCGTGAATAAATAATGTCCGGTTTAATTTGGCGCAAGCGATAAGTTGCGGTCGCAATAAAAGAGAGGGTTTGAAGCCAAAATTTGATCCGTCCCCAAATCCAAAGCTTGAGATCTAGCGCCGGCAAAATAACAAGCTCAAAATTAGGTTTGACGTTGTAATAAGAAAAAACATCTTGGGTCAAGTGATTGAGCCGTTTAGGTAAAAATAATTTCACTTGCTGGCCGGCGTTGGCGAAGGCTTCGCACATTTTTACAATCTGCAATCCGTGAGCTCGTTCCGTCGGCAAGCGAATATTGGCAACGTAGGCAATTTTCATTGGCGGCGAAATAAAATTTTTAACCCTGACTTTAATTTTTGCTTAAATATTTGTTTTTTCTTTTTTTTAAAAAAAGCCGCCGCCAAGTCGACGTCTTCGCCCAACAAGCAAATAAGCGAATATTGATTGGGGATAAAAATTTTGGGAACAAACGGAACGAAATCTTTTTTTTGCCACTGAGAAATATGCTGTTCATAATCGTTGCCATAAAGCGCTTCTTGGCGACCGGCATGTTTGGGTGTGCTAACTAAAACATTCCGTCCGATTCGTTTTAATTCCCGCAACAGTTTAAGTCCATCAGCTAGCGAGAAATGCTCAATCACGTCAATCAACAAAATGAGGTCGTATTTAAAAGAGATTGTCGGGACCACTTTCAAGGCGTCACCCAGATAAATATGATTGTAGATGAATTGGTGCAACGGCGTTAAATAACCTTCATAGGCCTCGATACCATCCACCCGTCGTTGCCACTTTTTATATTCCGCCAAATCTTTGCCGGCGCCTTCCCATAGATCAAGCCGCTCGCGAACCAGAACACCATACTTGCCAAAACCCACCCCGACGTCTAAAACGCTCATCGGTTTGATTAACACCAGCACTTCCATTATTTCATTTATTTGTTGCGAATGGCTTCCGGGCATAATCAATTATAGTGGTTTGAATTCACTTATGTTATAGTAAAAATCACCAATTCGCAATGACCTCACCCAAAGAAAACCGGGGAATATTAGCGGTAAATTTACTTTGGTTGTCAACCCAAGATCAAACCGGCGCTTTTGTTTTTGTTAAAAATTTACTAGATCGAATGTTTGAACTTGATTCTAAGACTCCATTTTTGCTGTTAGTTCGTTGGCGCGACCGCCAGTTTTTCAAACAACGCTACAGTCACCGACCAAATGTGGCGATGTACACGAGCGACCCGCGATGCGATTTGCTTCGCCGGCCGATTTTGGCGCTTAAAAAGATTTTAGCCAAATGGCAAAAAAATGAGAGTAAAATGGAAACTTTAATCGCCCAAGAATTAAACAGATTGATTCATCGCCAAAAAATCCAAAAAATGTTTTCTCCCGTTCAGATAATTTATCCGCGCGGTTTAGTGGGAGTCCAGCATTACGTAACGATTCTGGACCTGCAACATGAATACTTGTCAGATAATTTTTCTCCTCAAGAATTAGCGCGGCGGCGAGAAAGTATGGCGAATATCATCAAAACCGCCCACCATATTTTCGCCATTTCCGAGTACACCAAAAAAACTTTGATTGAAAAATGCTCCATCGCCGAAGAAAAAATTAGCGTTACGCCACTGGCGCCGGATAATCTCGAGGTTAGACCGGAGCCAATCGATGTGCCCAAACCCTTTTTGTTTTACCCCGCCGCGTTGTGGCCGCACAAAAATCATCGTTTGTTGATTGAAGTTTTACGCCAACTCGCTCCCTCGCAGCCGGATTTGCACCTCGTCTTCTCCGGCCTAATTAAAAAGAAAAAACTCAAAGCCGAGCTTGACGCCCTGATTGACAAAGCTAGTCTCGAAAAAAAGGTCCACTTTTTGGGTTTTGTTTCCGATCAAGCGGTAACTTGGCTTTACCAAAATGCCGCTCTGCTCGTTTTCCCCTCTTCTTTTGAAGGCTTCGGTATGCCGCTCTTAGAGGCTTATCGCCACGGACTGCCGGTCGTGGCCGCCTGCAACTCCAGCATCACCGAAGTGGCCGGCGACGCCGCGCTACTTTGCGAAACCAATAATGTGGGAGAATTTACGACTGCTATTAATCAATTATTAAATGATGAAAAAATGAGACAAGAACTGAAATCCAAAATGCCAAGGCAATTGAAAAAATTTTCCTGGACCCAAACGGCGCAAAAAACTTTAGAAAAATTGCTTTAATCTTATGTCTAAACAAAAAAAACGAGCATTAATCACCGGTATTACCGGCCAAGATGGTTCATATTTGGCCGAATTTTTACTTAGCAAAAACTATCAAGTTTTCGGCTTGGTGCGCCGTTCGAGCAATGACCCGTTTGTTCGTTTGCCCGAGTTGGCCATTAAGCGAAAAGTGGAAATTATTTATGGTAATTTGCGCGACTCGGCTTCATTGGCTCGCGCTCTGGAAAAATCCCAGCCGGATGAAATTTACAACCTGGCCGCTCAATCCGATGTCGGGATTTCTTTTGCTTGCCCGGAAGAAACGCTGGAAATTAATTATTACGGCCTCGGCCGACTCGTTAACGAGGCAATAAAAATTGTTCCTAAAGTAAAAATTTATCAGGCCTCAACCAGCGAGATGTTTGGCGCCGTACCGCCGCCGCAAAATGAACAGTCGAAATTTAAACCAGTCAGTCCTTACGCTGAAGCTAAACTCAAAGCCCATCTGGATTTTGTCGTCAATTATCGGGAACGACATAATTTGTTTATCTGTTCGGGTATTTTGTTTAATCATGAATCGCCGCGTCGAGGCAAACATTTTGTTACGAGAAAAATCACTCACTCGTTGGCCAAAATCAAACTCGGACTGCAATCAGAAATGGCTCTCGGCAACCTCGACGCTCGCCGTGATTGGGGCTTTGCCGGCGATTATGTTAAAGCGATGAGGCTGATGCTTCAGCAACCTAAGCCCGATGACTATGTCATCGCCACTGGTCAAAGTCATTCGGTTCGCGACTTTGTTGAATTAGCGTCTAAGCTTATCGGCTCGCCAATCCATTGGGAAGGCCGAGAGTTGAAAGAAGTGGGAAAAAATTCCCAAGGGCGAATTATTGTCCGCATTAATCCGGAATTTTACCGCCCGCAAGAAGTAAACCACCTCTGCGGCGATGCCGCCAAAGCTCGTTCGGTTCTCGGCTGGCGCCCCAAATGTGATTTTGAAAAATTGGTCGAAATGATGGTTAAGTCTGACGTTAAAATACTGACTCAGGCCGACCCCTTTGAACAATAAGAAACAACCGTGATCGGCAAGAAAATTATCGGCAAAGTTTTGGGTCACCCTGTTATCGCGCGATTGGGACAGCGGCTCAATCGCGTCCGACCGCTCGTTTTGCTTTATCATGGTGTCACTGATCAGATAAAATTTTTGCCTGTTCAAAATTATCATGGCAAACAAGTGCCATTTGACGCTTTTCACCGCCAACTCAAATGGTTAAAAAAATATTTCACCGTCGTGCCATTGGCGGAAATTGAAAAACTCGTCGTTAACCAACAACTAGCTGATCAACCACTATGCGCGATCACCTTCGACGACGGTTACCGAAACAATTTTCTTCAGGCCTTTCCCGTCTTAAAGGCTGAAAATATACCAGCCACTTTTTTTCTGACTGGCAATTTTGTCGACCAGCAAATCCCCTTGTGGACCGATCGATTGGAATTTTGTTTAGCTAATGACACCATCGCTTACGCAAAAATCCGCCAAGAATTAAAAAGTTGTTCCGAGGCCGAAAAACAACGCCAGTTGGCTGAACTCGAAATCACGACCGGCCGTAAGTTGGATTTAACCGACCATTCCGCCTATGCCCCAATAAATTGGAACGAGGCGAAAATAATGGCCGACTCCGGTATGACTTTCGGCGCCCATACGATGACCCACCCGATTTTAGGCCGTCTTAATTATGAAGAGCAAGAACGCGAAATAATCAATTCTAAAATTTTGATTGAGTCAAAGCTTGGCCGCTGTCCGCATTTTGCTTATCCTAATGGCCAGTCGGGCGATTGGGATAACCAGACTTTGGCAATTGTTCAAAATGCCGGCTGGAAGGCGGCCTGGAGTACCATTCCCCAACGGGTTAATCCGCAGCAAGATGAACCGCTGACTTTGCCGCGAATCACCATCGCCGCCTATCATGACGATCATCGTTTCCGCACGCTGGTTTCCGGTCTCATTCCACGTTAAGATTGAACTAACATGGAGCAAACCCAAAAAGTAATCAATTATTTCAATCGCGATCCGGGCAATTACGCCGCCGAATATGACGCCCTAACCGCCGAGGGCTATTCTTTCCGCGTTCGCAAACAATCGCTGTTGGTAATGCTTGGTTCGGGTTCTGGCCGAGTTTTAGATATCGGTTGCGGCCCGGGAGTAATGAGCGAAGAAATTGCCAAACAAGGTTGGGAATATTGGGGAATGGATTTTTCGCCCGAAATGATTGCGGTCGCCCGAAAAAAATTTTCCGAACGGGAACGTTTTCATTTTAGTGTCGGACAAGCGGAAAAAACCGGTTTTCCTGAAAATTACTTCGAGGCGGTTGTCGCGATGGGTTTGGTGGAATATCTTGATGATGAAACGGCGGCGGTGCAAGAAATCCGGCGCGTGTTGAAACCGAACGGAATTTTAATCGTTTCCCTTCCAAACTGGTGGAGTCCGATGCGAATGTGGGATCGTTGGCTTTTGACGCCATTCGCGTGGCTCGTTCGTCTCCTCACTCGCCGCCCGCCCTCAACCAAATTAATCCACCGCGAATACCGACTGTCGGCTTATCGGAAATTTTTGCGAGAACACGGATTCGAAACGCTTGAGTGGCAAACTACTAATTATCGAATTATTCCTCGGCCATTTGATTTCTGGTTCCCCCGCCTGGCCGTCTGGACCGCGAGCTGGTTGGAACGCCATCTTCCCGCTTTTTGCTGGTTTCTCGGCACCAGTATCAACCTCAAAGCTTGCCGGAAATAATTCGTAAAAATTGGTTAGCGATGGCAGTGGGAATAAGTTTTTCTTGATATAAGGCCAAACCGTTTTGGCTAAGATGGTCTCGCAAACTATCATCGTTTTTTAATTTTAGAATCTTTTCCGCCAAGTCGGCTGAATCAGCCGGTTTAACAAACAGACAATTCTTTCCATCGGCCAGAAGCTTGCGATTGCTTCTAGAATCACGAGTAATATAAGGCAAACCCAAAGCCAGTGTTTCAAAAGTTTTGTTTTGAATCGTTCGGTCTAAGCGTGAATGGTTGGAAAATTGACCTAAGGAAATTTGGCAGGAAAGCATTTGTCGGCGCAATTCGTCTTCGGACAAAAATTCGGTAATCAACTCAACCTTGGACAATTCCAGGGTTTGAATCATCTCTTTAACCCGAGTCGTCAAAGGTCCGCGACCAATCAGCCGAAAATTGATTGCTTCGTTTTTGAGCCGAGCCGCGGCCTGAAGCACATATTCCACGCCGGTGGCCGGAACAAACCATCCGCGAAACAGCGCGGTAAAAATTTTTTGTTTAACCACGCTCGGATCAGGATAAAAAATCGAATCATCGGCGCCGGTAAATAACACGGCCATTTTACGGGCCGGGATTAAAAACTTTCGCCGTAAAAATTTTTTCTGTTCCTCGCTTTCCACTAAAACCAGATGGGCGAAATGAAAAGCCAAAAAATCGATCAGCCAAATAAAATAACGCCGATAAGACCACCAAGAATATTTATTCCGATCCAACACCGCTCCCTCGTACATCGAAGCCAGCGCGTTATAAACTACTTTTTTAGAAGAAATTAATCGCGCCAAAGGCACCACCAGATTACTCAAATAGCCAACTAAAATAAAATCATAAGTGCCTTTTATCCGCCGATGTTTAATTACCAACCGAACCAGTTTTCGCCAGGACGATGAATCGTCAACGCATTCAATAATCTTTATCCCCCGCGCCATTAGACCGCGTAACAATACTCGATTGCGAGCCATTGTCGGCGGCGAAATCCCGAAGTAGCAAATCGTAATCAAATTAAATTATTTTCGCTAAGAATTTTGGTAATAGCCGATCCCATATCTCCCAGCCATTTTTCTCGCGAAAATTCCTTCAAGGCCAAACTTTGCGTTTGTCTGATTTCGGCGACCAATTCGGCCGGATTTTTCCGATAAACAGCGGTAACTTTTTCTTCAATCTCCGCCACCGTTAAATCGCGAAGGTATAAACCGGCGCCGGCCGGTAAATCAACGCCGGTATCGTGGCTCAAAAGCGGATAAAGTCCGGCTTGCAAAATCGTCGCCACCGCCGTGGAAATCGATTCGGTAGCGGTCGGCGCGATAAAAGCGAAACACCGCCGGAGAATCGTATCGAATTTTTCACTGCCGGGATTCAGGTAGCCGTGAAAAGTAATATTGGGAGTGGCTAAAAGTTCTCGCCGATAAATTTTCATAAAATCCGGCTCTTGGTCGGCCAAGCCGATAATGTTCAGTTTCCATTCCGGATGTTTGGCAAAGGCCTCCAAAGTGATATCCAATCCTTTACGAACAGCGCCATTGCCAAAAAACCACAACCACTCTTTCTCCGGCGGCACAAAATCTGGTTCGTCCTTGACCCAACTAAGCGGCGAAGCGGTCACGGTTACTCTGGTGATTTTTGATTGGAACCATTTGGGAAAAGTGTCTTGCACGTGCTGATTGCCGATTAAAACGCAATAATCCGCCAACTTCATTAATTTATCTTGCATCATTTCATACGGCTCTTGGCGCTTGGGAAAATAAAGCGTCCCTGGCCGGCGTTTTTCCAGTTCGTTAATCCGCGTTAATTCGGCATTGTTATTATAGTTAATGGCACTGACGACTGAGTGCCAAATTTTAATCGGTTTTTTTCTCGTTTCGGAATAAGCCGCTAAGCGGTAAAGCTCGCCGGTGCAAGCGAAAATAATATCGTAATCCTCCTTCGGAATAAACGAGCGGTTAGTATAATGAATACAGTCCACAATAAAACCATGCCGATTAAAAATGGAAATTATCCGATTGCTTTCCCACGGTCCGGTATGATAAGCAAACATCGGATGATTAGCCGGCAGACCAGCCGAAGTCAAAGCGTAACTCAAGAGTACTCGGCCGCGAATTTCACCCGTTGGCTTAACGGTAACATATTTAAAATACTTTCTCTGCCAGCTCAAGGGAAGCCGATCGCGGTAGCGGGATAGAATAAATTTAGCGAAGTTCTTAATTTTTTTCATCTCATTTTCGGTGTGCTGTCAATATGTATCCCAAAGGATATTCTTGCCCAGTATACTTTTTCCCCCGCCACCACGCCAGCTGACGCAAACCGTAATCCAAACTGACCGCCGCTCGTTCAAACAGCCAGTTAAATGGCCAAGGAAAAAAGCGCTGAAGCAGATTATAAGCCACACCCCAAGCGCCAGCGCCTAAAGTTTTTATTTCTAAATCAACAAACCGGTATTCACTAAATAATCGTTCCAAAGTTTCCGCGGTATAACGAAAATAATCGTGAGGACTGGGGTGAATTTGGTGCAGAAACGGCACAACGATTACGATTTTTCCGCCGGGTTTAATCACCCGCCAACTCTCGTGAATGACCGCGGTAAAATTAAAAATATGTTCTAAAACGTTAATCAATAAAATCGCGTCAAATTGTTCATCCGACACCGGCCAAGGACAATTCTCAAGATTGTGTCTGATATTCGGTCCAGCGGCAACATCTAGATTCAGGTTAGTAAACTGATGAGTCCCACGCAATAACTTTTGATACGGCGAACGGGTATCGCCGCCAACATCAAGAATTTTGCCATTAATTATCAATTTGGCTAGCGCTTGATGAGTTGATTTTCGAAAAAGACTATTCGCCATATTTTAATTCTTTGAATAAACGTTCGACCAACAAAGACAGTGAATGCTCGGAAATAACCAATTCCCGACAAACTCGATTAAGCCGGTCTTGTTCGACCACCGGCAAAGACAAAATATCTGCTATTTTTTTTCCTAAAGCGACTTCATCGTCCTCCGGAAAAGTCAGTTCAAACCAATTATCGCGCAAATTCAAATTACAATTTACCGACAAAACGCCGCAAGCCGCCGCCTCAAAAATCGTCTTGTCATACATTCCACTAGAACTAAGATTAACAAAAATTTGATGCCGGTTATAAATAGCGGGAGTCTGTTCGTTGGATACGCCCGGATAAAAATTGACCAGCGATTCGAGTTTAAAGTCCTTAACCCGTCGCTTCACTTCCTCATGGTACTCGTAATCTTGGGCTAAAGCATCCCCATAAAAATTCGCCTTAAAATCCACCCCGCGTTCGCGCAATAATTTAAGCGCCGACATTAAGACCTTTGGTTTTTTAACCGGCGCCACTCGACCTAAAAACAAAATCGACCGAGGAATTTTTTCCACTGCCGAATCGGGACGAAAAATATCAATATCAACTCCCACCGGCATTAAAACGGTTTTTGGATATTTGGCGGTGTAAGAATATTTAGAAGTGCAAAAAATCTTATGACAAAAAATGGCCGCAACATCGGTTAGCCAAGAACCGGCATGATGATTGCGCCACATAAAAATAGGTTTACCAAAAATCTTCCAAAAAAATCCGCCCAATAAAACATATTCCTGATTCATATGAATAAATACGGCATCATAATTTTTTCGTTCGCGCCAAATGTATTTATAAAATCTAAATAAGTATTTCAAGCGCGATTGGCCGCTTTCCTTGCCCAGCGAAAACACTTTGACATTTTCCGGCAAGTCGCCGTCCCCCTGGCTCAAACAAATAACCATCATCTGTTCGCAATGTCTGGCAAACTCCTCAAGCCAATGATGAAAAAAACCCAACATCGGATCATTCCTATCGACTTTTTGGGTAATGATTAATAATTTCATATTTCCAAAGACTGGCGATAGGCGGTTAGATATTCATTTTTAGTCGGCCATTCTTTTCTTATTTCTATTTTGACTGGAGAATCAAAAAGTTTTTTAATCAGCGAGCCAAGATTGGCGAAATCCTCAATGATGATTGCCCCGATCTCCAGCGCCACGCCCACGTCCGTCGCCACTACCGGTAAGCCACAAGCTGTGGCTTCCACAATCGCCAGGCCATAACCCTCATAACGCGAGGTGGTCAAAAACAAATTGGCGGTTTTGTAATAAGCGACCAAATTTTCTTTTTCTTGCCAACCTTCAAATCTTACTAAATCATCTAAGTTCAATTCCTTAACTAAATTATTTAATTTTTGCTCTTCGGAACCCGAACCGACAATAATCAAACCAACATTTTTAGTTCCCCGTAAAAAATCGGCTAAATTCTTGATTGCTAAATCAATTTGCTTTTCCGATTCCAACCGCGAAACCATTAAAATAATCTTCTTAAACTGTCGATATTTATGCCATAAATTAAAAGTAATTGGCGCTTGGCGCAAAGCTTCAACATCAACCCAAATTGGTAAAATCACCGGCTCGGTTTTTAGTCTGATTTTCGCTCGTTTGATTGAATTAATTATCTTTTGACTGACCGTCCTTATCCCGTCCGCTCGCGGCAATAAAAATTTAGCCAATCGCACTCGCCAAAAATTTAACCAGGTTTTTTTGAAATTGGGACTTAAAAAATCAGTGTGAATCTGAAGTTGGAACTTGACTCCGGTGCTTAATTTTAATAACCAAGCCACCAACCCGGTCTCAAACGGATCTTGAGCGGTAATCACATTAAATTTGCCCCGCCACGAGCGACCAATTCGCCAAGCGTCAAAGAGATAAAATAAACGACTGCTTGAATTGGTGGGGTAAATCCAAACATTTTCGGAAATCTTTTCCGGTTTTAGTCCCAAATTCTTAACCGTCAAGACAATTACACGCAACTCGTCAAATAATTTCCCATATTCCAAAATCCGCCCGCGCATCGTTGATGTCGAATTGAATAAACTGCGATCCGTACCAATGCTTAAAACTTTCATATTTCGGAGAAAAAATTTAAAAAATCTTGCGCCACTTCCGACCAAGAGTGTGTTTCCTTCCAAGCTGTTATTTGTTCCCGCTTCTGACGGTAGACATTTTCATCAGTCAATTCGACGACTTTTTCTTTCAAATCATTCGGCTTGAGCGGGTCGACCAAAAGAGCCTCGTTTTTTAACCGTTCGGCGTAACCGCATTCTTTAGTCAAAATAAACGGTTTATTGCAGCTCATCGCCTCCCAAACCAAATTAGGGCTGACTTCGGAAATTGAGGGAATTAAAACCGCATAACTACCGGCGATTTGTCTAAGTAACTCATCATGAGAAATCGGCGGTAAAACTTTCAAATCGATCTCCGGCCGTTCTTTTTGCGCTAAAGCGAAAGCACTTTTTAAATTAACCAGATTTTTTAACTTTAGCGGCCGAGCGGCAAATAAATAAGTTTTCCGACTGGGAGATTGAGTCGCGCCGAATTTTGGACCGATATAATTAGCAATGACTTTGATGTTTTTAATTCGGGATAATTTATAAGGCGCTTGCCAAATTTTTCGTTGCCACTCGGTGGTAAAAATCAGTCCCGAAGTTTTTCCCAACAACCAAGAGGTTAATTTAAAAATAATTTTTTCTTTTCTCGACCACTTCTCGCGAGTTGAACTATAAAAATTTTTTAATAAAACCAAGTCATCGGTTCTTTCCACGTATGATTCCCACAAAAAATCGCCGCCAACTCTGATAATTAATTTCTTTCGGAAAATAAACGCCACCAAAGCCGCCGGCCAGCCGACACTAAAAGTATCCAGAGCTAAAATGAAATCACTGGTCGGCGCCGCCAAAATTGTCCGCGCTAAAAACCAATTTTTATAGACCAGGACTCGAACCAAATGGCCCGATTTTGTAAATTCTGCGGCCAAATTCTTAGCGTATTGCGCCGGACCGCCAATTTGCGGTGGATAAATACCGGTAGCTAAAAGAATTTTCATTTTATTTTTCCGTGAATTTTGTCTCGATACCACTTAACTTGCGCTTCGAGACCTTGAGCTAAAGGCACCTCCGGATTATAGCCCAAAATCATTCGCGCTTTAGTAATATCGGCGGCGGTTTCAATCTGGTCACCCACTCGTCTTGGTAAAATCTTTAATTTCGCTTTTCTGCCCATAATCTTTTCCACCAAGTCTAAACCCTGACCGGTCGTCATCGTCTGGTCTGTCCCTAAATTAAATATCTCGCCAATAACTTTATTCGGGTGATTCAAAGCTAAAATACAACCGTCGATGATATCACTGATGTAAGAATAGCTGCGAATATGTTTCTCGCTGCCTTCATAAAACGGCACTGCTTTTTTTTCTAAAATTGAGCGAATTAAGCGATGGTAAAACTTTTCCGGACGTTCCCGTTCACCGTATACGGAGAAAAAACGAAGGACTGATACCGGCAACCCGCCTTCGCGATAATATGACAAAGCGAGCTGTTCGGCCGCCAATTTAGTAACACCATAATACGAGGTTGGTCTAGGTTCAACTTTTTCGTTACCATTAGCCAAAGCGCCATAAACCGAAGAGGTGGAGGCATGGAAAAACATTTTTAATTTGGGAGCTTTCTTGGCTAATTCCAAAAGACGATAAGTGGCGATAAGATTGTTGTTGAGATAATGATCAAAAGGCGTGGTGACTGAAATACCGGGTTGGGCCGCTAAATGGAAAATAACGTCGACCGAATTCACTACTCCAGTCAAATCATCGGACGTTAAATTTTTGAAAAGAACTTCAGCCCCTAGATTTTCGACATCTTGGGCATTAATTTTCTTTATCGCCAACGAATAATAATCCGTCAAGGCATCAACCCCGACCACTTCGTGCCCCAAAGTCAAAAGACGCTCCGCCAAATGCGAGCCAATCGCCCCCGCGACGCCAGTGACCAGTATTTTCATAAAGAGGCCAGATTATACCTCATTTTCAACGCGATGTCATCCCAAAGATATCGTTCTTTGACCACCTCCTTAGCCCGAGAAATAACAGCTTGACGCAGCTCTATATCAGTTAAATATTTATTAATCGCCACAACAATACTCGTTGGCTCGTTCGGCTGACAAAATAAACCCGTCTCACCGTCAATTAAAAAATCAACAATCCCGCCGACCGGAGTCGCAATCACTGGAACACCGGCCGTCATCGCCTCAATGAAAGAATTTCCCATCCCTTCGGATAATGACGGGCGGATGAAAATATCGGAAATTTGCAAATAGCCGGGTAATTCGGAATAAGATTTTTGACCTAAAAATTGAACTCGATTTTCCAAGTGATTATCTGCGGTTTGTTGTTTTAATTGCGACTCTAGTTCGCCGGAACCAATAATCAACAACTTGATATTCTCCGGCAAATAAACCAGCGCCTCAATAATATCCCTCACCGCATTTTTCTTGACTAAGCGCGAAGTGGTAATCAAATATATCTCCCCCGGTGGTTTGGAAACTGAGACGATTTGTGGCTCGGAAAACTTTTCAAGATCCACACCATTGGGTATCACCGCGATCTCGCCTTGATAACCCATTTCGCGAGCGAATCGCCCCAAGTGGTGGGAAATGACTTGAACCAGATTGGCGCGAGTAAAAATCATTTTAAATAGCGGATAAATCAAGCGCGCCCGTCGCTTGATGTAATCAATCGGGTCGCCTTCTTGAAGCGACAAAACATACCGCGTTTGAGGATGAAATAATTTGAAAAATAAAGCGGCCAAACCGGCATAATTGGCCATCATCGCCCAAACCGTTTGGTAAGAATGTTGACGATGAAGTTTTGAACCCTTCAAAAACCCGAGGATGGGGAAAAAATATTTCCCCCATTGGCCTCGGCCAATCCGATAAACATTGACCTTGCCAATTCGCTCCTGTTTTGGTTGTCGGCCATCAAGGTTAACCGTGACTAAGTCAAATTCAAGATCCGGAATCCGATCGGTTATTTCCTTGATGGCTATTTCCGCCCCGCCGACAAAAGGAAAATAAGCGACAGAAAAAATAAGGATTCTCATAACTCCAACATTTTTTTAAGCACTTCCTCGGACACTTCGGTTTTCTCCACTTTCGGTTCTGGAGGTTTGGGAACCCGAGATTCGACCTTGGGCGCACTTAAGGTCGAACCTCGAACCTGCTCCAAAATTTGTTTGAGATCAGCGGTATGCTTGCCGGTCGATTTAGCCGGTTGTAAATCGGGCGTCAAAGATTTCAGCGACAAAACTTTGTTAGTGTGATTGGAAATAATGTTAGTCGGAATCTGAGGTTTAACAACAGTGGATTTTATGGGGCTTAAGGTCGAACCTCGGGTCAGCACCGCCGGAGCGCTGCGCCGACGGCTTGCCTCGTGCCAAATCACAATATTTTTTTCCACTTCCTCCCGAGTTTTAGTATAAGTCTGGCGACTAAATTCGATTATTTCTTTCTTAAACGACCGCGCCGGTTGAGGAAATCGCGGAAAAGTCCGCGCGGAAAACGGCGTCGAACCCATCCCGTCGATCATTAACGATAAATAAATTTGCGCGAAGTCGAGATTAACTAAATCTTCTTGAGTAAAGGTCGGACTGAAAAGTTTTTCCAACAATTCGGCATCGAGCGGACCAACCCGGAAAGCCGCCGTCGTGCCAACGTTGCCAAAAACGGCCGCGCGCACTTCCTCTGACATCTGGTCAACATATTGATTGGCCAAAGTGAGCGCCAATTTATATTTGCGCGCCTCCGAAAGAATACTGGCAAAAGATTCATTGGCAAAAGATTGAAACTCATCGACAAAAACATAAAACGGCGGCAAACCGCCCACAGCCGCTGAAACATTGGCCCGCGACATCGCCGCCAAGTAAATTTTGGTAATCAACATTGCGCCGATTAGTTTGGCGTTGTCTTCACCGAGTTGCCCCTTCGACAAATTGACGATAAAAATTTTCTTCTTATCCATTATCTCGCGAAAATCAAACGACGATTTCGCCTGACCGATAATATTACGAATTAGCGGATTGGAAGTAAATTGACCAATTTTGTTTTGTACCGCCGGCGTCGCCTCGGCCGCAAAACGTTCCGTGTACTTGGCAAATTCATCAGTCCAATAAGCTTTAACGCTCGGGTCGGTCACGTGTTCCACCACCTTCTGTCGATACTCCTTATCAGCGATCATTCGATTAACCCCGAGTAAAGTCGAGCCTGGATATTCGAGTAAGGCCAACAAAATATTGGTCAGAATATAAGCCATGCGGTCAGACCACGATTCCTCGCCCCAAATTTTCTTAAAGGCGCTCATTAAGCCGCCCACGACCAAATGCCGCCCATCGCGACCGACATCTTCCATAATGTTAAAAGAAATCGGGTGATCCAAATCGAAAGGCGCGAAATAAATCACATCCTTGATGCGCTGTTCCGGCACATAATTAAGCAACTCGTCGGCCGAAGAACCGTGCGGGTCGATGAAGGCGACACCGTGGCCGTTTTGAATATCCTGAATGGCCATATTCTCGAGCAAGGTCGACTTGCCCACACCGGACTTCCCAATCACGTAAAAGTGTCGGGCGCGATCAATATCTTTAATCCCGAATTTCGTCTTTTTGCCCCGAAAATCCGTTTCCGCAAAATAAGTGATATCGTTGTTGGTGGATGGCATTGTTCCTATTATAACATTTTAAGAAATGGTTTTATATCTTCTAGCCGCAATAAAACCGTATTGTTAGCCGCCTTAGTTAAACCGAATGATTGACCATTGGCGACGCCGACATAAACCACCTTTTTGTTAAACGACCGAACCTCTTCTATCGCCGCCACCAAATCAGTATCAGAACTAAGTAAATAAGCTGTATCGTAACTATCGGAACGAGCCAAACGAATCATTTCGACTGCCAGCCGCACATCTACCCCTTTCTCATGAAAAGTTTTGTCTGGATGTTGAATCAATTGGCCTAAAATTATTTTGATGTGCTGGCGATCTAATTTAGCCAAAAGTTTTTGCTGATCGGCATACATGCGTTCGGATTTTTCGTTGTCCAATTGCCGCTTCAGCGCTCCGATATAATAACGCGCTTCGATTAAATTATTTGGCCCAACTAACGATTGAGAAAAGCCAGAAAAATTGAAATCGAGAAGAGAAATCTTGCCACCAAGTTGAATGGCTAAATCTTTCAGTCGAAAATAAAAATTACTGCCGTCAATAAAGACAATGGCACGATTGTTCATTTTGATTTAACGCAAACTGCCGTCCCGGCCGAAGCCGAGAAGGCAGTGAGATTAACTGCCTTATGTTATCAAACCGAAATTGTTTGTCAAGAGGTGGCATTTTCTTGGTCTTATTATATTACGCCACGGCGATTTCTCCAAACCAGCGCTTTTGGTATGACAGTTCGGCCTGTTCGTGTTTTGTCTTAATCAATAATTACTACTTGTTGCTTCTGGTTGATACACACTCGGGGTGTACTTATTGGCCGGATCCCCCGCCCGCATCGCCTTGCGAAGCATGGCGGGCAGGCACATCATCCTTACGGTTGTAAAGCCGATGGCGTATATCTATTTGCGGGGTCCCAAAGCATCCACGAATCTAGACCAACATCGTAAGTGGCTTGGATTTGGGCTTTGACCATCTCGGCGGTGTACGTCACCGGATAATCAAAATCCTGCAACCATGGGCGGATTTTATTTTTGTCATAAGCGGGCTTGATATAGATAGTGGGAGTGGTTGTTCCTGCTTGTTCGTAAGCCAGTGAGGCGATCGAGGTAGTGGTCGCCACCGCGCGCGCCACCGCGCGCGAGAGCGAGAAATAAACAATGTCGTAAGGATGTTCGTTGGGATTGGCCCAACCGTTAAAAGTCGGCGGATAATGCGAGGGATAAACCATCGGCGCGACATAATCAAAATAAGGCAAAGCCCGTTCCAATACTTGACCAATATTCAAGTCGTCATAATTGGTGGCGGTCATGCCAAAAAGGTCGACAGATTTTGTAAAATCTAAATTTTCATTTAAATACTGAAAAAATAATTCCAGATTTTCGGCTTTGGATTTTCCGGTACTGAGATAACCGGCATCCGCCATATTGCCATCGGAAGGATAACGGACATAATCAAAATTGATTTCGTCCACCCCCAAGTCGTAGGCCTCGCGCGCCAAAGCAATGATGTAATCCCAAAAAAGACGCGAGGCGACATCGACAAAAGATAAACCTTTGCGGTCGCGCCACGGAGCCGGCGCTCTCGCCTTACCGGCGGCCAAACTTTGCACCGCTTGGTCCGGATAGGTCTTAGTGTAAAGCGGGTCTTGAAAGACCGTCAACCGACCAATCACATACAAATTGTGCTCATGCAGAATTTTAATTAAGTTGCCAAAATCTTGGTGCGTACAACCATTGCCCCCGATTATCGCGGTCTTAGAGTTGGCAGCAAAAATGACCGTGCCGCTATAATCCTTGACGTCAACCACCATTGAATTGATTTCCGTTTCGTCGGCCAGTTTGAGTAAATGTTCATTGAGTATCGGGGAAGTGGCGGCACATTGAGTCATATAAAGCGCTTTGACCGTTTCCGGTTTCGGCTGGTGAATAGTTAGCGGAACAATTATTGTTGAGCTGGCCGCGCGATCATCGACGATTGCGGATTTTACCGTGGCCGCTGAGTCGTAAGACAACAGCCATCGACTGGAAAAAATAGCGGATGACCACCAAAAAGCGACGGCCAAAACCGCCACAACTCCCAAACCAAACACCTTGCCGGACTTACGCGGTCGTCTCATTGTTGGTGGCCAGTGGCGTAGCTGGCAATTTTTCGGACCGACGACTCAGTCGAGCCAGCGAAAACAAGGCAATCAATAAACCAAAAACCAAAAACAACGGTTTTTTAATGGCTAAAGGAATCCCAATGAAAGGCAGAATCGCTACCGCCAAACCCAAGTAAAAATTATTCCAATTTTTTGTCTCCAAATTAATCATTTCTTGATTATAACTAAAGTCGGCGCTAATTCAAAAATATCGCCAGCGCCCATGATGATAACTAACTCTCTTTCACTAAGAGCTTCGGTGGGGGTAAGGGTGGAAAGATAATTTTGAACTGAAATAAAATCGGGTAAAGTTATCGCTTTAGTCCCCTGTTTGGTAATGGCTTCGGCTAACATTTCCGAACTAACGGTCGAGTCAAACGGTTCGCGCGCGGCGTAAATCGGCAAGAGAATCACTTCGTCAGCATTACAAAAAGCGGCGGCAAAATCAGCGGACAAAAGTTTGGTACGACTATAAAGATGCGGTTGGAAGATGACAATAATTCGGCGCTCGGGAAACATTTCGCGAGCGCCAGCGAGCGTGGCTTTAATTTCTGTCGGATGATGAGCGTAATCGTCGTAAACGAGCGCGCCCTCTTTCGTTTTACCTTTGAATTCGAACCGCCGCCAAGTGCCGGCGAACTCGGCCAAAGAGCGGCGCGCCGCGATTGGCTCAATCCTTAACGCTTGGGCCACCGCCAAAGCCGCTTGCGCGTTCTTCTGATTATGTTCGCCGGGAATCTGGAGTTTAATCGGCCGAGTAATTTGACTATATTCTTTTTCGGTAATCAGAACGCCGTCGGCCGGAAGCTTGGCGGCAAATTCGGCAAAAGCGCTTTTAATGTCATCTAAATCTTGGTAATAATCGAGGTGGTCGTTATCAATGTTGGTAATGACCAAAATTTTTGGACTTAAATTTAAAAACGACCGGCGATACTCGCACGCTTCCACCACCAGATATTTGCTTTTGCCGGCGATGAAGTTGGTAACGGATGTCAGATATCCGTTTTCTTTCATTAAACTGCCGACAATCACCGTCGGGTCGAGACCGGCGTCAATCATAATCTTGGCAATCATCGCCGTCGTTGTCGTCTTGCCGTGAGTGCCGGAAATGGCGATGGTATATTTTTCCGCCGAGAGCAGACCGAGCGCTTGCGGATAAGTAAGTAATTTAATTCCCCGTTGTTTCGCTTCCAACAATTCCGGATTATCCGGCTCAATCGCAATGGTATAAATTATCAAGTCGCAATCGGCCGGAATATTCGCCGCCGCGTGACCAATTTTTATTTCAACTCCGAGGGTTGATAATTCTTTAGTGATTGGCGATTCGCTCCGATCCGAACCGCTGACGGTTTTTCCTTCGGCTAAATACTTTCGTGCCAACGCCGAAATCCCAATCCCGCCGATACCGATGAAATGAATTTTCATTATCTAATAGCCGATAATATTGATTTCGTTGCTTCGGTTGATGTCATACTTTTTTTGCCAAGTGTTGCCGGTCGGCGTACCGGTGGCGGACGATTGGTTGTTGGTGACGACGAACTGCCCGGTAGTAATTTGCGTAAACTCTTGGCCGTCTTCAGTACCGATAATGACATATTTCACCTCGTACACCCCCGGCTCGGTCCCCCCGGGATAAGTCCCCACGTAAGTACCCGGATTATTAGGGTCTTCAATTAAGGCGATGATAGTTTCGTTTCCGGAAGGGTCCATGACCGTCACGGTTACCGTCACATCGCTGACGGTTTTAATAATGATGTCGCCACCGCTAGATCCGCCACTTTGTTCAACCGTCAACGAGATAACCACACCTTGGCCAGGTGGCGCGACCGGCGGCGTGGAAGGAGTAATCTCAAGTGGTGGATTGGCGATTGGCGTAGTGACATTGGCGGTGCCAGTCGTCAGGCCAGAATTAGTGGTGATCACTTCCCAAGCCCCACTTTCAGTTTGGTTTAAAATTTTATAAATTCTGATAATTTCGCCGGTAGTTTTGTCCAAAGCGACATCGGGAGTAATGGCCGGAATTTGACCGGAAGGCGATTGCAGTTTCACTCCCAATTCCGGTCCCGAGGTTCTGACCTCCACCACGCTTTCCCGAGCGGGGCCCAAATAAACAACCTGGATCGCCTGACTACTTGGCGATAAACTAATTTGACTTTGATTAACGGCGCCACCGCGCCAAGCAAGACTACGACCATCGGCCGTGGTAAAACTATCCGCCACCTCGTTGGTCGGGAGGTCGGAATTAATTGTTGGCGGCAGTGGTAGAATCACACCAACTAGCACTACCGTGCCAATCACTACCAGCGCCATAATTCCAATAATGATAATAATTTTCATTCTCTTAGTTTATAATTTTACCACTTTTGAATCAATTCATTAAACTGATCGCCACGATCAAACTCATTTTTAAACAAACCAAACGAAGCCAAACCGGGGCTGAAAAGAATCAGGTCGCCGGGTTGAGATAGCTTCTTAGCTTCAGCCACCGCTTCTTTGAGACTCTGAACGTAAGTGGGTTTCAGGTTATAAGTTATCGGTTTTAGTTTATCCGTTCCGGTTCCGGGCAATAAAATCACTTCTCGGCAATATTTTTTAACCAACAAAAACACTTCGGTAAAATCCAGACCCTTATCTGCGCCACCTGAAATCAAGATAATTGATTTCATCCCGCGAAGCTTTAGCGAAGTGGGACCTAACGCTTTTAATGCGGCGGAAAGCGCCGCCGGCGTGGTGGAAGTCGTGTCATTGTAAATTTTAATCCCCTTAACCGTCCGCACCAATTCGAGCCGACCGGCCACTCCACCAAAATTAGTAATCACTTTTTTTATCAGCAACGCCGGCACCCCAACTATTTCCGCCACCTTTTTGGCCAAAGCGGCGTTATCGCGATTATGCTCGCCAAGTAATTTCAGCTTCCAACTTTTCGGCAAAGTCGCCACCGGTTTATAACCAAGCCGACCAGCAATATTAGGACCGCAAATTAAATGGTTGCCAGTTTTTTGATATTTGAAAATATTGGCTTTGTCGGCAAAATATTTATCTAAATCGCCGCCGTAATAATTGAGGTGGTCGGGTAAGAGATTAGTAAACACCGCAATCTGCGGACTAATTCTTAAGGCGGCAAAACCCTGTAATTGCCAGGAATCAAGTTCCAACACCACCCAATCGTTCGGTTTAACTTTTTTTAGCAAAGCCAAAGTGGAAATGCCCCGCACGTTCCCACCCAAAAAAATCTTCGGATTTTTTTGTCCCGAGCGGAGTCGAGGGAAAGCCACTCGCAAAATCTCATAAATTAATTGAGTGACAGTGGATTTTCCCCGCGTGCCGGTTACCCCGATAACTTTGGCCCCCGATAATTCCACAAATAAAGCAGTGCTCATCGCTACCGGAATCTTATTTTTTACCGCCTCCGCGATATAAACCGAATCAAGTGGCACACCGGCGGCTTTGATTATCAAATCCCGATTTTTAAAATCTGCTAATCTGTGTTCACCTAAGTGAAAGGTAATCTTGTCTGAAAGCTGGTCGCTGAAAGCTGAAAGCTTCTTAAGAGATGGGGCTAATTCTTTTTCTGATTTCAAATCGGTCACAATCAAATCCGCGCCGCATTCGGCCAAAAATTTCACGTCGCCAATCCCTCGGCCAAGTAAACCGAGACCCATTACCGTAATTTTTTTGCCTTTAAAATAACTTCTATAATTCATCAGGTGGGCGCGGAGAGATTTGAACTCTCAAGGTCGAAGACCATACGCTTCTGAAGCGTACGCGTATACCAATTCCGCCACGCGCCCAAAGACCTTGTCGGAGCGCCGGGATTCGAACCCGGAGTCACACGAACCCGAATCGTGCATGTTACCGTTACACTACGCTCCGCCAGCTTTTCTACTTTAACAAAAAAGCCGCCCTTAGAAAAGGGCGGCTCAAAGAAACACTGTTTTCGTCTTCACAACTCACGACTGGCGATACTGTTTCATCACCCCACCCTGAATGAATGTAAGATCGGCGCCAACGGTCGAGGCGAACGCCATTTGCCGCGGCAACTTCGTTCCCATCTTCTTGAGATGACGAACGTACCCATCGGGATCCATGATTGGATCGGGCGCCTGCCACCGCGCGGCGCCACATGGCCGCAATGGCGCAATGCACTGCCCGTGCAGACCAACGAGACGTACGAGCGGAATAATTTCTTCCACTCCCGCGGTTGGGTAATACACGTCGCCACTTCCCGTCTGCTTCTCCTGCGCTTCGTTCCACCCTCGCAGGTATGTGGTTAGGCGGTCGTTACGCAGAGCGTTCGTTGCCTTCAAATCAAACCCGCCGACAGTGAGAAGGGCAACGTTGTCCCAAATCGCGAAAGTATTCGCGATTTGCCCTTCGAGGATCGAGTCTGTCAATTCGGCCAAAGCCAAACCGGTAACCTTGGCGCCACTCGAGAGCGCTTCGATCATTGCCGCGATATTTTCGGGTGTGATATACTCGCGCACCGCCGTGGAAATGATCGCCGTGAAGTCAATACCGGCGCGATTCTGCAGGGCAACTCCATAATTGAGGAGACCACAGAACAAGTCGCCATGCTTCACTTCACTCACAAACACATTCTTGCGGCCGCTCAACGCTGAACGCAAGGCTTCAGCGGTTTGTCCGCAATCGCAGTCAACGTAATGCTCATCGGCCGCGACCATGACATCGATCCGGCTGAACGCTGGGTGATTTTGCACCAAGAGCGTTCCCAACCGATCCACCGTCTCCGTAATCTGCGTTACTTGTGCCGCAACTTGATCAGGGGTCTTGGCAAAGGTGCGCAGAACGACTCCAACCTTTTTTCGATCCAGTAACATAACCAATCCTTTCACCCTTCACTTGGTAAACTCTGCTCACGCCGGAACGCCCGGGGCAAGAGAGGATCATGAAGGGATTTTTAAAGAACTACTAGAAGTATATACTTATTAATTTGTTTTGTCAAGAGGTAAAAAGCCAATCATTTGCCCTGTCTAAATTCCTTATTTGAAGCCAAAACTTGTTTAAGCAACTTTGGTTGATAGCCCGCCACTTCCGCGCACTTAACAATCGCGTTGACATCCTTGGGTAAACACTTGCCGCCAAAGCCCCGACTTTCCGGATAAATCAGGGTCATCGACCGACCATTGCGTCCGTCCAACAACCAGAGCTCTTTTAATTCGTTATAGTCTACGCCTAGCGATTGAGCGATGTTATAAAACTCGTCGCAAAAAATTTTCTTCGTCGCTAAAAAAGAATTTTCCATATACTTTACCAACTCGGCCGTGGTGCTGTCGGTTTGCGCGTAAGTCGGCGACCAACCGGCTACTTTTTGCCATAACTCTATCCACTTCGTCGTCAACGATCGTTCGCCGCCAAAGATGTGAAATTGATGGAGCTTCATATTGGTCGGATGAGGAAAATCTTTCCAAAAAGGAATCTCGTATTTGCCTTCGCCGATATATTCGGGACTGAAAGCAATTTGTTTTTTGGTCGATTTGACGAGACGTTTGGTCGTACCGGGAGTAATCGTCGATTTGATCAGATAATATTTATGTTTGGAATTCTTAATCACGTCCTCGACAATGGAAGTATCGCAAGCGCCGTCGGCTCGCGGTTGGGTGGGAACGCAAATAATGGCGAAATCAGTTTGAACCAGTTCTTTTTTTTGACGTACAATCGTCGGGTCGTCAACCACCGGCGCAACCGGTGAATAATACGGGTCAAAAATTTGCACCTGATAATGGTCCTCAAGAAACTGCCAGACCGCCCGACCGACGTAACCGAAACCGTAAAGGGTAATATCGTATTTCATGATGCTTTACTCTACCAGACTTCTCCGGCCAAAATCAAACAATTTTTTACCGTCGGCAAAAAACACTTCCGCCAAACGATAAATGGTGTAGGTGATAAAGAAAGCGGAAGCGACATCGATCGAATAATGCAGATGACCCATCAAAACGACTGAACCGAAAATAATAGACAACGCGATAAAAATGTAACGCAAAAAACGATTATGCCAAAAAACCAAAGCCAACAAGAACGGCAAACCAGTGTGGCCGGAGAAAAATAAGTCGCTGCCGGAAGTAAAATAACTGATGAAGTCGGAAGCGATTATGGCATGATCAGTCACTGGTCCTAAATGCGTCAACGTGACAAAACCGGAGCGAATTAAGACAAATAGACTGATGCTTTCCAAAGTAAACGGGATTCGCCGCGGCTCGGAAAGCAGGAACAAAACCAGTAAAATAAACATTAACAACGGTCCATAAATAAAAGCGAGGTCGACATCATAAACGCGAATATTATCGAGAATTAAATCGGTGACCGAATTGCTGGCGCGTTCCAAAGCGTAAATACCGGCAAAAAAGTTGACAATCAAAGCGCCAGCTAGAATCAAAACGGAAATTAACAGAGCGCGCCAAAAAATACGATCGCGAAAGGAAATTTGGTAGGATTTTTTAATTTTTTGCAATTCCAGTTTGATGTTCATAATAATCACTAGCGAATATCTTGATAAGATTCGGTAAAAGCTTTTTTAACCAACGCCACCGATAAAAAATTGATAATATAACGCCAAGCGATAGTCAGGGAACCCTCGCCTTTGAATCGCCGAGCGGAAGTCGGCATGTAAAGTCGCTGGCGAAAAATCACTTTGCCCACCAAGTGCAAGCGTCTGGCGATATCGGCATCTTCGCCATAAAAGCTGATAGTTTGATCAAAACCGCCGATTTTTTCCAACGCTTCTTTCTTCGCGGCAAAATTGCCGCCAATCGCCAAAAAACCAGTCAACCAATAACTTGGCCAAGCCAAGAAAAGCCAAAAAAATTGAATCGCCATTTTTCCCACCGGCGACATATCATAGTAGACATAGGGACCGCTAACGCAAACGACCTTGGCATCTTCGGCAAAAACGGCGATTACTTTGTTTACCCAACCTTTTGGCATCTTCGTGTCCGCATCGATATAAGCGATAATCTCGCCTTTAGCTTCGGTTAATCCGCGCTGGCGCGCTTTGGTTAATCCTTTTTGCGGCTCGTAAACCACTCGCACCCCGGGAAAACTAGCGGCAATTGACGCCGTCTGATCAGTACTGGCATTATCAATCACCACCACTTCACAAAGATCGCTCCCGTGACTAAGCGCCGCTTCAAGACAAGCCCCGATAAACTTTTCTTCGTTATAAGCCGGAATGACTAAGCTGACTTTCATAAATCTTTTCTATTCTATCAACAATCGTCTCCACCGAGAAGGGAATTACGCTCGTTCTGGCTGCCTGACCAAATCTCGCCCGTTTTTCTTGATCTCCCAACAAATCAACCACCGCCCAAACAAAAGCCGGCTGATCAGTCGGTGGAACCAAGAAGCCGTTTTCGCCATTCTTTAAATATTCCGGCAACCCGCCAACGGCCGGACCGACCGCCGACAAACCGCAAGCCATGGCTTGGAGATTGGTCATTGATTGCGACTCGGTACTGGTAATTAAATAAATTTCGGCCGCGTTAATCGCCTCGACCAACGATTCACCACGAAGCAAACCGGCGAAGCGCACGCTGGAAGCGAGTTTTAGTTTTTGAACCAGAATCTCAAGGTGAGTTCGAGACGGACCGTCGCCGACAATCAAAAGTTCCGCGCCGGTTCGCTGATGAACCTCAGCGAAAATTTCAAGCGCGAAATCCAAATTTTTATCCGGTCCAAGCCGGCCAAAAAGCAAGACTACTTTCTCACCCAAATTATATTTAGCTTTCAATTTCTGCCGGTCGACCAGCGGCCGAAATAAATCAAGCGGAATCGGATTGGATAAAACGATCGCCGGGCGCGAACAATGATAAGCCCGCATTTCAGCAATAATTTTTTGACTGGGCGCGGTGAGATAAGCGCAACGATTATAAAACCAAGCGTTGGTCCGGCGAAGAAAATAACGCAACGGCGCGTAATCGAGACCAAAAAAACGCAAATAGTCGGCCGGAAAAGTGTGATTAGTTCCAACCACCGGCACCCCGAGCCGCCAACCGGCGTAAAGCGCCGCCAAACCGATGGGGGCGAAAGTGTGAACGTGAATAATGTCCGGCTTAAATTTTCTCAACTGTTTTACAATCCCAAATGGCAACGCCAACATCATACTGTCATCCCAACCGGGCACTGAGAACGAGCGCGCCGAAGTCGGACCATAGACCAATACTTGATGACCGCGTTTTTCCAATTCCGCTTTCGTTAGACTAATCGAGTCGGCCACACCGCTTAATTGAGGTAAATAAATATCGGTGCCAATGGCGATTCTCATGATTCTTCTTTTTCCAACTCGATCACTTTAGCCCGAGCATATTGGGAAATATAAGAATAACCGACAATAAACAGAACCAAAGCGATAACGACAACCAGACCGAAATACTGAAGATATCCTTCCGCCAATTTATAAGAATGACCAAGATAATAACCAAGCGCCAAAATGACCGCATAATTAACTAGCGAAATCGGCAAAGTGTAAGAGAGAAATCGCCGCAAGGACATTCCGACTAAACCGGCGCTGATGAGTAGTGGTGTGCTTAAACCAAAAGCGAATTTGGTTAATAACATAGTCTTGCCGGCGTGATTCTTCCATAATCGTTCAATCAAAGCTAAATTGTTATAAATAATTCCCCACCGCGGTTTATACTTCTCAACCACTTTACTCTTGCTGCCGAAGCGGCCGATGGAATGATAAACAATATCGGGAATCACGTCGCCTAAAACAAAAACCAAATAAACTGGAACAATTTGCAGATAACCGAGATAAACCAAAAAGCCGCAAGTTAGAGCGAGTACCGGCCCTTCCACCGCCGCTAACGGAAAAAGAATCAGATATTTATATTTAAGAATCAAGGGAATCAGCGCTTCCATGGTGCGAGTGGAAGGAATCGAACCTTCGACCTCTGTCTTATCAGGACAGCGTTCTACCACTGAACTACACTCGCAATTTTGTTATCAAAAACATACCAAAAAATCGCCCTGGTTACAAGGCGATTTTCCGTTTCATATTCTCTTTTGCTCCGTTCATTCAAGTGACCTTTCCGAGCACTCCTGCTGGAATTAAGGTCCGGTCTTTCCCGAAGGTCAAATGGCTTTTAGATCAACCATTATTGATCCCGACATTCCGCGTCGGCCGGCATTCTGTGCTCAATTGAGGCACAGAAAATCGACTCGGTAAATCCCGCATAGCTCCAAAAGGAGCGACGTGGGACGTTTTCACCTTGAATAAATCCACGAACAGCTTCCGCTACCCGTGCCTTGTTCATGTTTTCCCCCTATATCGCTATAGGGCATGGACTATATCATCATCCGTTTTCGAAATATCTTTTCTTTTATAGGATGGTACGTTAACCACTCTCGATATTTCTGGACAAAACGAATACGTTTACCCTTGTTTAAGGACGCATCGTGCATTGCCCCTTGTAGATAAGCCAGAATTTCTTCTTTTTTATCTACAACCGGAGTTCGGCGTGTAGTCTCTGGGGGGTCATCCATCAACGGATGGAGACTTCCCTGCTGATTGTCTGCACCTAAAACATTTTCACGTAATAACATACATAAATTATATCATCACGTAGTCTAGGATACACAGGTGTTCCAGCATATAGCCAATTTTCTCAAGAAAAATTACTTTTTCTTGGTCGCAACTCTATTACGACTTAACCTTTGTCACCAAGCTTACCTTAGACCCCGACGAATCGGGGGCTTCGGGTATTCCCGGCTCCCCTGGCTTGACGGGCGGTGAGTACAAGACTTGAGAACGTATTCACCGCGGTATGTCTGACCCGCGATTACTAGCGATTCCAACTTCATGAGGGCGAATTGCAGCCCTCAATCCGAACTGAGACCACTTTTAGAGGATTAGCTCAGAGTTACCTCGTCGCGACCCGTTGTAGTGGCCATTGTATCATGCGTGTAGCCCAGGATATCAGAGGGCCATGCTGATTTGGCGTCATCCCCACTTCCTTCCGTCAGAGACGGACAGTCTCGCCTGACACTTATAACAGGCAATAGGGGTTGCGTTCGTTTCCCCACTTAAGGGAACAGCTCAAGCCACGAACTGACGACAACCATGCAGCACCTGTCCAAACGTCCTTGTGAGACACCTCAAGTTTCCTCGAGATTTCGTTTGGATTTCAAACCCTGGTGAGGTTCTTCGTTTACCATCGAATTAAACCGCATGATCCACCGCTTGTGCAAGTCCCCGTCTATTCTTTTGAGTTTTAGCCTTGCGGCCGTACTTCCCAGGCGGATCTCTTAACGCGTTAGCTTCGCCTCTCAGAGGGTCGATACTCCAAAAAGCTAGAGATCATCGTTTAGGGCGTGGAATACTGGGGTATCTAATCCCATTCTCTCCCCACGCTTTCGTGTTTCAGCGTCAGTAAGGCGCCAGTCTATTGCCTTCGCTTTCGGTGTTCCCCATGATATCAACGGATTTCACTCCTACACCATGAGTTCCATAGACCTTTCGCACCCTCTAGTGTGACCGTTTCTTCGGCCTTTTCCCGGTTAAGCCGGGAGCTTTGACCAAAGACTAATCACTCCGCCTACACACCCTTTACGCCCAATAATTCCGGATAACGCTTGGGGCACTCGTATTACCGCTGCTGCTGGCACGAGTTTAGCAACCCCTTATTCATCGGGTACTATCAAAATTTTCTCCCCGATAAAAGATGTTTACGTTCCTAAGAACTTCATCCATCACGCGACATCGCTCCGTCAGACTTTCGTCCATTGCGGAAGATTCTCGACTGCAGCCACCCGTAGGTGTATGGTCCGTGTCTCAGTACCATCGGTGGGGGTCAGCCTCTCAGCTCCCCTAGACGTCATCGCCTTGGTAGGCCATTACCCTACCAACTAGCTGATATCCCGCCGGCCGCTCCCAAAGCGATAAATCTTTACCCGCCAAAAGCTTTCGCATTTGGGCGGGACTATCGGGAATTATCTAATCTTTCGACTAGTTATGCCCGACTTTGGGGTACGTACCGACGTGTTACTACCTCGTTCGCCGTGTCCCTCGATTGCTCTCGGGGCACTCGACTTGCATGCCTTATCCATGTCGCCAGCGTTCATCCTGAGCCAAGATCAAACTCTAATTTAAAGAATGAACGGAACAAAACAAAATATGAATCATCTTACTATTAAATTGTCAAAGAACGCCTGCCCCAATCTGGGACGTAAGGGACATTCTAACGGAAAGCGAAAGCGGAGTCAACTACCCATTTGATGGTGATAAAGTTGCTGGACTTCCGTGACGCTAAGCGCGCGGTTATAAATCCGAACCTCATCGAGAAAACCGTTAAAAGTTCTAGTGTTATAAGAACTGTTGGCCACAAATAAATTTCCCGTGGCATCGTCATTATGAACGCCACTGCCAGCGGTTTGCGTTTGATAAATCGCTTCTACCCCATCAAGGTAAAGACGCGGCATCTTGTTGTCATCGAGAGTGAAAACTAAATGATGCCAACCGGTCAGAGTGACGGTACCGGTCGGGCAAAAGTTTTGCGAGGTCACCACCGCGTTGATCGCGCTAAAACCGACCACGCCATCCAGATGACAATTATGAAAAGTTCCCGTATTCCACTGAAGCAACGTGCCATTGGAATCCGAACCGCGAATATCTTTGGCGATAATTCGTCCGAGATAATTTTGCGGAGGATTTTGAATATTTAACCAAACACTGTAAGTAAAGACGGTTAAGTTATTAAGCGGGGAACTGGGACTAACTCTCACTGATTGGCCGTTGCTTGAGAAATTAAGCGCTTGGCCGGTCTTGCCTGTCACGTAGACCGGGTCACCAACCACCACACCATTATTACCATTGCTCGAGGAATCTTGAGTGTTGCCATCAAATGGCAGGCGAAGAATTAAGCCATCGGTAATATCGCTACTAAGACTAGGGGAAACGGGAGGAGTGGCGTCAGGAGAAGGAACCAAAACTGGAGGAGCTACTGTCATCGGCGGCTTATTATAAGCGCCGATTTTCACTTCATAAGGCATAAAAGTTTGACCTTCAAGAGTTTGCGCCAAATTGGAAAGGTTAAGGGTGTAAGCTCTTTTCGTCGAATCAGTGAGCGTCACCAGACGACGATAGAATGGAGCGACCAGTGGAACGACTTCTCCGGGTCTCATCAAGTTGGCGGCTTCCGCTTTAATCAGCGCATTCTGCGTAATCATTTCGGCGACGATGTCCGGCGGCGTATTATCGTCCCGAGAGCCAAAAGGAGGACGACGACCGCCAACCGATTGTGGAAAATAAAAAACACCTTTGGCTCCATGAATTAAAGATAACCAAATTTCCGCCCGAAACTCAGCCGGGGTAGGCGCCCGGCCAGTTTCCGCCAAATGCTGGTCGCTGGCTTCAATAAAAACTCCCCAAGGCTTTCCGTTAGCGATCGCGGCAGTCGCGACGATTCGGGAAACTAACTTGGTAATGTCGGCTCCCACGGTAATGGGGTAATAATCGGAAAACACCAAGTCTAACGGCGCCGCCATCAATTCAAAATCGGTCCAAGTCAAACCGGTAAAAGTGCGCTGATTTTTAGCGCCGTTATTGTAGACATAACTAAGATCATTGCCGGTAAAACCACCGGCCTGAAATGTCGAGGGACTAAGACTTCGTAAATACTGGGCGCGAGATACCCACAGCGCCACGGTGGCGTTTTTATCAATCGCGTTTGGATAGCCGACCATATGCGTGTCGAGGTCCGGTTCATCTGGCTCGAGAAGCCAAGCCGAAAAATTCGGATAGCTCGAATCAGTTGTTGGCAATGGATAACCGCGATAGTCCGGGCGAAGATGGTAAAAATTGTTTCCCACTTTACTCCGCGCCGCGGCGGCGTCGGACGGCATCACGATGCCTTTCATCCCCTGCGCCGCGAGATTATTCATAAAAGTGGAGTAAATCCAATTTCCGTAAACGGTTGGCGGACCAATAAACGTATCGACGCCACGATTCTTCCATTTGGTTATTGTTGCTGGGTCGCCGCTCTGATACCAGACGCCAATGACGATGGAAGAAAAAGGATTTGGCGAAAGTGATGATGGCGGAGGTGGGGGTGGAGGTGGAGGCAACGAAGATGGCGGGATTACAGAACCGCTGTTAACATTGTTAGTGGAATTAGGACTGCCACCACTAGTACTGCTTCCTCCACCCCCGTCACTATTACTCGTTGGAGTATTAACGGTAATCGGCAAACCTCTGGCTTTGATTAGTTCCGTGAGCTTGGCTTGAAGTAAAGTAATGAGTTGAATCAGGAGGTTTTTGAGTTGCGTTTGGAGTTGAGCGATGAGTTCAAGATTAGCGCTGGCGGTGGCGGCGATGGTCAGTGGCGCTTGGCCTTGAGCCATGTTGGTCGTAATGTGACTGGCGAAAAAAGCGAGAGTGAGAACGAGAAGGATTAGGCCGAGTAAGTGGTAGGGAAATTTCATACTTTTTAATTATACTACCTCGCTTGGCCAAAACGAAGGGAAAAATTATTCAAATTTCTGAGAGTGAATTATTTTTTCTTTTCCTGCCAATTGTGCCACATTACCAACAACGGTGAAGCGATAAAAATGGAGGAATAAGTTCCCACCACCATACCAATCATCAACGCGAGCGCGAAGTAACGAGTGGATTCACTGCCAAACAAAAGCAGAGCGGCCAAGGCAAAAATTACCGTGAGCGAAGTGTTGAGCGAACGGACAAAAGTTTCGTTCAAACTTTTACCAACGGTTTCGGCGAAAGTCGCGGCCGCTTTGCGGCGCAAATTTTCGCGAATCCGATCAAAGACCACGATGGTGTCATTGACCGAAAGCGCGAGAATGGTGAGCAAAGCCGTCAAAAAGAGGGCATCAATTTCTACGCCACGAAAATGCCCAAGAATCGCGAAAATTCCGGTCGGAACACTGATGTCGTGAATAAGCGCGAGAATTGCCACCACGCCGTATTTCCACGAACTCACCGGTCGCGACACCGAACGAAAAGCGAAAGCGATGTAAGCGATAATCAACAGCACGACAATCGCAATCGCCACCGCGCCCTTCTTCGCCAATTCCTGGCCTAAAGTCGGACCAACGGTGCTAAAACGCTTTTCCTCAAACTTTCCCAAAGTGGCAAACGCCGTCAGAATTTTCTGATGTTCCGATTCGCTCAACGGATTGGCGCGCAAAATCAAACCGCGCTCCCCGATTGATTGAAGCGAAACCGCGCCCAAATTTAACGGCGTCAAAGTAGTTTGCGCGACCGCAACAGTTGGTCTGGTGGAAGTGGCATACTCCACCTCCAAAATCGAGCCGCCCTTAAAATCCATTCCCCAATTCAAACCGTAAGCGCCGATGGCCACGTAAGAAGCGACGACCATAACGAGGGAAATAATGATGAACGCCCAGCGATATTTAATGACAAACATAATTAATTAGTAATTCCCGATCCGAATAAAAATTTGCTGACGCCGCCCTTGCGACTCGGAGCAATCGCCAAAAGCAAAATTCGCGTGACGGTAATCGCGGTAAACATACTGGCCACCACGCCGATAATCAGGGTGAGCGCGAAACCTTTGATGAAGCTGGTGCCGAACCAAAATAAAATAATCGAGGAGATAATCGTGGAAATGTTCGAGTCGCGAATCGAGGTCCAGGCCCGACCGAAAGCTTCGTGGAGCGCGTGGTGGATATGGTCGCCTTGGCGCAATTCCTCTTTTAGCCGAGAAAAAATGAGCACGTTGGCGTCTACGGCAATTCCCAGCGAAAGAATCAGACCGGCAATACCGGCGGCGGTAATGGTCACGCCCACCGCTTTGAAAATGGAGAGGATTAAAATAATGTAAAGGCTCAAAGAAACCACCGCCACCACTCCGGGCAGGCGATAGTAAAGAATCATAAAGAGCGCGATGATGATAAAACCAATCCACGCCGCTTTGAAACCGTCGCGTAAAGCCGCTTCGCCGAGCGTCGCCCCGATAGTCTCGGTTGAAACCAGTTTGATGGGCACTGGCAAAGCGCCAAGATTCAAATTGCGGGTCAAGGTTTTGGCTTCATCTAAAGTAAATTGACCGCTGATTTCCGCTTTACCACTGCTAATTTGTTCGCGCACCGTCGGCGCGGAGATGAGCACGCCGTCTAAATAAATTCCCACCGGCTTGCCGACATTTTCTTTGGTAATCTTGGCGAAAAGCGCCGCGCCCTCGCTATTAAATTCCACCGAAATGGAAGGGTTAAGCGAATTTTGGTTGAAAGTAACTTGGGCATTCTGAAGAAAACGACCAGTCAAACCGGAAGGCACAAAGTTGGGGTCTTCTTGAAGCAAGGGGTCGCTGAAAGCCGGATTATCGACTGTTAATTTGCCGGTCGTGGAAGCTTTGCTGTCCGTCAAAAGTTTTTGCGCTTTTTCGTAAGCTTTAATGATGGCTTCTTTTTCCGGTCCTTCCGGCCGCGGAGTTTTGAATTCCAAAGTCGGCGTAATATTAATCAACTTGATCGCCTCCTGCACATTGGTCACGCCGGGCAAATCCACAATCAAACGATGTTGAGCGCCTTGCAAAACGCTGCCGCTTTCCACTTGGACAATCGGCTCGGTCACGCCAAAAGCGTTGACTCGGCGCTCAATCACTCCGCGGAGCGAATCCATCGCGTCGGCGATGTTACCGGTAGCAAGTTTGGACACATCCGCTTCGTAAACTAAATGACTGCCGCCCTTAAGGTCAAGCCCCAAACGAAACACCCCCACGTAATAAACATAAGCTCCCAAGGCCACTCCGACCACGATTAGTAAGACCGCTAAAATCCGTTTATCCGTCATTGTTGGGTATTATAAATAAATTTAGGTATAATACAAGTAATGAAAAGAGGATTCACTTTAATTGAATTGATGGTCGCAATTACTCTTGCCGGCTTGGTGGCCAGTATCGTGTTCGGGTCATTAAAAAACGCCAAAATCGAGGCCGAAAATATCCGAGTGAACAGTTATGTAATAGAATACGCCAAAGCGTTAATGCTTTACAAAAGCGGCGCGAATAACTTTCCCCAAGTCAATGTAAACAAATCTTATTGTCTGGGATTTTATTCAGCCACGGGAAGTTATAAAGAAAATGAATGCGGCCTTTCCTTAAATCCTCCCACGAAAAACGACCATGACTTAGATGACGCCATTAAAAAATATCTGCCCAGTCTTCCGGCAATTGACACCAGAATCCTGAAAATTACCGGCGTGATTAATCCTACTTGGTTGGGGGCCACCTACTCTTGCATCGACGATGATTGTAACCAAGCAGAAATAATTTGGTATTTGGGGGGATTAAGCAAAAATTGCGCCAGACCAATAAACACTTCGATTTTTATCCAGGAAAATATCGCTAACGGTACCGGCTTCACCAAATGTTCAATCACCCTCAATTAACTGTTAGTTAATTGTCAAGGCGTCGCCTTGACAATAGATTTATCCTCACCAAACTCAAGCCAGTCTTTAATCAATTGCTCAAAACCAATGCGAACAGGGACAGAAAAATACTCCGAGGCAATGGTCGGTTCGATAATCACATTCTCCAACCGAAACTCTTGTAAATAAAATCCGTAACTGGAGTAATGATAACGATTCAAAAAACTTTTTGCGGCTTTGGGATTGGGAATTTTCTTACCACTCCAACTCTCTTCATCAATCACCTTAACCGGATTTAAGTGGATGTAAGCAAAAAGGTATTTTAAGTAAACATCATCATCAACGTGTCTCGCTTTAAATGGTCGTTCAAACAACCCGCCAGTCCGTGTATATTTTTTGTTAAAATACATCGAATAGGCAGTGGCCAGTTTTTGCATAAAACGACTAATGCCGCCAGCCTCTTTCTCATAAATAAGGAGGTGAAAATGATTGGGCATCAGGCAATAAGCGACAATCGACACTAAATTATCAGAACGACCTAAATTAAAAATTGTTTCTGGTTGTTTGGTGTCTTTGTCACTCAAATGAATTGAAACGGAGTTGTTGCAAACATACAACAACATCAAAAAACGGGAATAATCACCGTGATTAAGGAAGATTTTCCTTTTCTCGTTACCACGCTGATAAACATGATAAAGTTCATCGCTGGAAAATTCAAACTTACGTTGCATATTGTTAGATTATTATAGTGTCAAGGCGACGCCTTGACAATGGAAAAAAAGAAAAACTGGGGAAAAGTAAGGCTAGGGTGCGATGGGCAATGTCAAGGCGGTGCCTTGACATTGTGGTTAATTAGCGGAAGGGGCGTGGCCGAATATATTTGAGAGTTAAATGGCGTAAGAAAAAGGTCAGTAATAAAGCTAGGAAGAAGCCGCCGGCAATATCAATTGGCCAATGAAGGCCAGTGGCCACTCGAGCCAAACTCACCGCCACTGCGACCAACAGACTAATGATGCCCAATGGACGATTATAAAAATAAACCGCGGTGGCCAAAGCGAATAAAAAGGTGGCGTGCGAGGAGGGAAAAGCGTCGTTGCCGCTACCAGAAGCAAGCAAAGTCGAGCCGGCCGGCAAATTAACAAAAGGACGCTGACTCGCCAGTAAAATTTTAAGCAACTGACTTATCGACCAACTGATAATGGCGGCGCTAGCGGAAAAAAAGACTGTCTCCAAAGTTTCCGAACGCCGGAAAAAAATGATTGCTATGGCAATTAAAATAATTATCCAAAACCAAATTAAGTCTTGGGCGACAAAAACGGTCAGCGAATCCAACCAAGTCGACTGATGAGTTAAGGAAAAAAGCCAATTAAAAATCAGTTCGTTCATTTTTTTATCGCCCACTGCGCGACAAGAGAGTTTTAATGGTTTTTAAAGCGATGGTAATATCCAACCACAAACCGCGATTCTTCACATAATAAAGATCATAAGATAATTTTTCGCGTGTCGCGTCCTCAGCCAAGAAAAAATGGGGGTGATTCTCGTGGTAAATTTGCGCCCAACCGGACAAACCGGGAGCGATTAGGTGGCGCGCATCGTAAAAAGGGATTCGTTCTCGATAAAGCTCCACGTATTCTTGCTTTTCCGGGCGCGGGCCGATAAGCGATTGGCGACCCGCCACCACGCTCCATAATTGCGGCAATTCATCAAGCCGCAAACGGCGTAAAACTCGACCCACTTGAGTAATGTGCCGATCAGCCAAATCCAATTCCAATGACATCGTGCGAAATTTGGCGATTTTAACTTCCTTTCCATAACGACCGACTCGTCGGTCATAATAAAAAACCGGCCCGCCATCTTCCAGTTTTATCGCCAAAATAACCGGAAGATAAACGATGAGCGAAATTAAACCTAAAATCAACCCGATAATTAAATCCATCAGCCGCTTGAATAAGTCATAGAGAAAAGAGGGACGAGCCGAAACTCGTTCCAAAAACCAACGTTCGTTGACTAACGACAAGTGAATGCGGCCAAAAATTTCTTCATAAAGGTCTTGTACGCTCACAAATTGCACACCGCGAAATAAGGCGCGATATAAGTCTGCCAGACGACTGTCTTCGACCGGCTCGTAACGATTAATGACAATTATCGCCGGCTTTTTGTCGCAAAGAACAATTTGATGATTGGGATGAGCGCCGAATTCTCGCTTAAGTTCCTCCACTTCCAAACCAGAACAATCGAAATACATGGTGGCACGACCGGTTTGGTAAATGAATTGCGACAAAAACCGCCGCCAGAGTAAAATTAAACCGGAAGAAATAATCAAGTAAATAAATAAATTAGTTTTTGGCGTTACTCCCGTTTGACTGAAGAATGGCAGAAAATAGAATAACGATATCGCGAGCACGCTGTTAAAAATTTGCGCTTGAATGATTCGGCCGGCGAGGGCGCTCTCAAAAACCAAAGTCTGACGCCGGTAAAGGTCATAAATAAGATAAACCACCACCCAAAGCAAAAAAAGTAGACTGAAGGGGATTAAATGGTTCCAAAAAAGTTCGCGCGAGGGCCATTGCCAATAACGAATGGTTAAGGTCACCCAAAGCGCGATAGTAAAAAAAATAATATCGCCCAAAAACAAGACGAAACTATAAAGACGCCCACCAAGATTCATAATGTGCTACTATAACACACAATGGTACAAAAGAAAATCATTTTCGTCATTACCAAGGGTAATTGGGGTGGCGCGCAACGTTACGTCTACGATTTGGCCACCCAACTGCCTCGGGAACAATTTACCGCCAAAGTCATTGTGGGACGAGGCCGAGAATTGCCTGAGAAACTGGCCTTGGCCGGAATTGAAACAATTACTCTCCCCCACCTTAAACGCGATCTTGATTTATTTTCCGACCTTAAAATTTTCTTCGCGTTAGTCCGTATTTTCCGTCGTGAACAACCGGATATTGTCCACTTAAATAGTCCGAAGGCCGGTGGTCTCGGCGCTTTGGCGGCCAGAATTGTCGGGGTAAAAAAAATAATTTACACTGCCCACGGTTGGACTTTCAACGAACCGCGCAGTTGGTTAGTAAAAAAAATAATTTGGCTCGGCTCTTGGATTACCGTGCTCTTATCAAACGTCACCATCACGATTACCGGAAGCGAACAAGCTCAAGGATTAAGAATGCCCTGGAGCGCGAAGAAAATCAAACTAATTCGCAATGGTCTGGCCACGCCAAATTTTTTGTCTCGCGAAATCGCCCGAACCAAACTTTTCTCCCATCTTGAGTCATCAGTTATTAGTCATCAGCCATCGGTTGTCTTAATTGGTACGATTGCCGAACTGCACCGCAACAAGGGTTTGAAATATTTAATCGAAGCTTTGGCTGGCTTGCCACGTGATCGCGAAAGCGATTTTACGTGGCAAGCTGTAATCATCGGCGCCGGCGAAGAGAAAACGGTTTTGGAAAAATTAATCGTTAATCGCCAATTGGAAAACCAAGTTAAATTAATCGGCTTTATTCCCAACGCCGCCGAACTCTTGCCCGCCTTCGACATCTTCATCCTCCCCTCGCTCAAGGAAGGTTTGCCTTACGTAATCTTAGAAGCGGGACTGGCCAAGTTGCCAGTGATCGCCACTAATGTGGGCGGAGTTCCGGAAATCATCACTCGCGATTACTCCGGCTTATTGGTATCGCCGAAAAATCCAGCAGCCTTAGTCGCCGCCATCCAAAGTCTGATTGACTCCCCCGTTTTGCGTCAAAAACTCGGCCAACAATTGGAGCAACAAGTGATGGCTGAATATTCTTTAACCAAAATGGTGGAGCAATTTGCTAAACTTTATTCATGAGATATAATATTCAATATATGGTTAAAATTAAAAAAACATCGGGTTTTACCCTCATTGAACTTTTGGTGGTGATTAGCATTATCAGCCTTTTAGCGAGTATTGTATTGGGATCGCTTAGCCAAGCGAGAACCAAAGCTTTAGACGCGAGACGAATCAGTAGCCTTAGAGAAGTGCAAAAAGCGATGGAGTTGTATGCCATTAATAATAATGGTCTTTATCCCTATCTGTCGACGGAAATGGCTTGGGCTTGTTATTATAATCCGGCTTTTCCTCATGATGATGAGCCCTGTCTAGGCATCGAAGGCCCACCTAATTTATTATCGCCTTATCTTAAAAACTTAAGCGTTCTGGTTGGACAAGATATTCCTCCCACTTTCGCTTTTGGACAAAAAGCTTACGCCTCGGTGGGTCCGCCCCCTATTACAACAACCAAAACCATAATGATTGGAATTTCCGCCAATCGCCAAGAATACAAGATATTTATGACCGGTTTTAGCGCTACCCAAAATATCCCCGTTTCTTTGAGGGACCCGGAGGCGGTTGATGACTCGGGAATTTCCCTGGCTTCAATCGCGTCGTCGAATGCCGCCAAACAGTGGGCTTTTCCCTCTTATTAGTCATTAAATAAATAAGTGTCAAAACAACCAGGCTTCACTCTAATAGAAATCTTAGTCGTTGTTTCCATTATCGCGCTCCTGGCTAGCATTGTGCTAACCTCGCTCGAACAAGCCAGAGTCAAAGCTCGCAACGCGGTAACCACGGCTCAAATCAACCAATATCGCAACGCTTTCGCTTTATATTTCAGCGACCATGATTCTTATCCTTGGACGGTTGATGTCGCAAACGGGGTGTGTTTGGGTACCGGCTATTCCGGCGGCTGCGGTTGGCTTGAAGGTGGAGGATTTCCTCCGGGTTATTGTGACCCGATTCCTCCTCCTTCCGGTTGTAGCGGCGGCGGTTGGCCAAAATCAGAAGATTCGGCTTTATCCCTCCTATTAAAACCATATATTTCTTCGGTGCCCGTAAGCGCTAAACCGATAGTTTTTCAATATGCCGGCCCGGCTTTTCCTTGGGTGGGAGCGCTCTACTCTTGCAGCAGCTCATTCCCCTGTCAAACACCGGCTATCTGGTGGCCATTGGAAAAGACTAATAATTGTTTGATTCCCGGGGCCCAAAAACAATATGAAGGGGGAAACCTAACTCTATGTTCTTTGTATCTTAAAGATTAAAGACTGACTATTCCACGCCGAGAAATTCGTTCTTCATATCGTCGCGGTGAAAGCCGCGCGAATATTTGCGCATACTCATTAAGATTCCTAGACCGATGAATTCCGACAATAAGTGCGAACCGCCGTAACTCATAAACGGCAAAGCCAGACCGGTAACCGGCAAGAGGCCGAGATTCATTCCCACATTGATAATAAATTGACTGATGAGCAAAATCGCCAAGCCGATGCCGAATAACGATTCGAAATTAGTTTCCCCCATCAGGGAGATACGCGTCACCCGCCAGATAATCAGACTGAACAAAGCAAACAAAAAGATTACTCCGACTAAACCCCACTCTTCAGCGAAAGCGGCAAAAATAAAATCAGTTTGATATTCGGGCAAAAAAGCCAAACGCGATTGCGTGCCATAGCCCACTCCTTTACCTAGAAGTTGGCCGGAACCAATCGCGACCATTGATTGGAAAGAATTGTAACCGGCGCCCTGAATGTCCGCCAACGGATAAACAAAGTTAATCATCCGCGCTTTTTGGTAAGGCGCAAAAAGCAGAAACCAAGCCGCCGAAAAACTAACCAAACCTAAAATAATAACCGTCAACAAATGTTTTTTGGACACGCCGGAAAAAATAATCATTCCCAACCAAATAAAAAATATAATCATCGCCGAACCCAAGTCCGGTTGAAATAAAATCAGCACAAAAGGAATCAGGGTATAAATTCCCGAAATCAAAATATGCCGGAAATGCGCGATCTCCACGTGACGCCGCGAAAAATATTTCGCCAACATGAGAATCAGCACGATTTTGAAAAAATCCGCCGGTTGCAATGCCACGCCACCCAAACTAAACCAACTTTGCGCCCCCTTAACCATGTGGCCAAACACTGATAAGAGCAAAAGGGTAGCGCAACCAACACCGTAGATGGCCATCAACAAGCCGCTTTGTTTGAGAAACCGCCAATCAATTAAACTAACAAAAAAGAACGCCGCCAAACTAATCAGCGCCCAAATCAGTTGGCGATTAAAAAAATAACTCGTCGCCGTAAATGAGTTCATCGTCAGCAATCCGGCAACCAGAATCGGCACTACGGCCGCCACTAATAGCCAATCGACTTGTTTAAATAAAGTTTTCACTTTGACGCCGGCAATTGGCGCCAATCAAAATGGGTCGCCAAGTCAATGAAAGAAATTTCTTTGGAGAATGAGGTTGGCCAAGTGAAGGACACTTCTTGACTTTCACCAGCCGGCAATTCTTCCACAAAAGTAGCGCTGACCGCCACTGCGTTTTGATCGGCATCCGAGAGAATGGCGGACACTTCGATTCCGTTAACCGCCATAATTGAATTATTTTTAATCGTTGCCACCAAGCGAGGGGTGGGTTCATTAGTAAAACGTTTATTGGAAAAAGTTAATTGGGGCGGAACTCGATCAATCTTTTGCCATAACGGCGAAGCTTCGAATTCAAAAGAAATGCGCGTGGGAATTTTTTTTCCCACCTCAACGCGACTGACAAAAATAAGCAAATCCTCCTTGGGATTAGCGAAGGCCGTTCCGGTTTTGGAATTGATTAACAGATTATCTTTGTCCCAAAGTCGAAAAATATATTTGATTTCGCTGGCGCCGTGTTTCGGATTAGGATTTTTCACCAGCGCCGCCACGTCGTATTTGCCACGACCAAGATCAAATAAGCGGAACCACAAGATTTTCAAAGGAACAATTTCTGTCACACAAACTCCCGAGCAAGAACCGCCACAATCCACACCCAACTCGTCACCATTCTGCTTGCCATCGGTGCAAGAAGGCGGTTTTTGAAAAATAATAAAGGTCACCACCACTGCAATCGCCACAATGACTAACGCCATTGCCAGATAAATCAATCTTCGTCTCACGCTCCAAGAAAGCATTTGGTTAATTGTAACAAATTTTCAGCCTAACGCGTAACCGTTACCGTTACCGTCGTCGTGGCAACATCAGACATTAAACCCAAAGCCGAAACAAAGAAAGTTTGCGTGTAAACGCCGGGTTTGGTGTAAGTGTTGCGAAAATGAATGAATTGTCGGCCGTTGGCCGGCGTTGGCACCTGCATAATACTGACCTCTGGTTGTTCGCCCCAGCCGGTTTGAAAATTAGCTTTCACTCCCGCTGGTAATTTATTAGCTTTCAACATCCAAGTGCCGGCTTCGCCGACTTTCAAGGTGGCCGGCGATTCGATCGAAACAATTTTTGGTCTGACCAACGCCCGCTTGGCTTGAAGAGTAGTTAACTGTTGTTTGAGAGCTTCAATTTGCGCCTGCAATTCGGCAATCGTCGGCGCCGCCGCCTGAACATTCACCACTCCAACTGCCCCGAAAATCAACGCCAAACCAAACAGCCCGATAATTATTTTTATTTTCATGGGTTAATTGTAGCAGATTTCTAGCAATCCTAGCAAAGCATCAAGGGGAGTCCTTGATGCTTTTAGTAAACGGTTTCTTCTTTGACGCTACAATTGCGCGTCACCCAATCAAGGTCAAAGTGTTCCAGTTCCCAGCGCGTGCCGTTCATGGTGAAATAAGTTGAGGTTGTCGTATCAATTCCTCCCACCACCGGCATTTTGTTGATGATTTTCTTATCCGGACAAACTTGCATCAAGTGCGTTGGCGACGCGATGGTGAAATAATTGTCGCTGGAGTCGCAAGTCTGCGTTCCCGCTTGGCAAACGCGAACCCGATATTGCCCAGCGGGAATTAGTTTGTTATCAATATCTGTCGCGACGACCCAATTATAGCTGGCGTTAGCGGCAATCTTTTTGTCGAGAAGATAAGGCGCGTGAATTGCCATAAATAACATGCAAGGCGGATTAGCCCGAGTGCAAGCTGGCGCTTCAGGGTCCAAATACAAATCAACTTTATCAGTTGATTTCACTTCGTCCCATTTCCACTTAATATTCTTAGTATCATAAGTTTCCCACTTCTCCCCGCCATTGGGTGAGAGAACGGTGATGGGAGATTGGGTGGAGTTGGTGACATTAACCGTCATAGTACTTTGGGTACGAGTATTAGCACTATTCATTACCGAAAAGGTAACAGTATAAATACCGACTTGATTGTAACTATGAGTAAAAGTTGAGGTCTGCACAAAATCAGATGGCGGTCTTGAGGTACTTAAACCACCTTCGTCAATAATTTGTCTATCGCCCCAATTAATGTAATACCAAAGAATGCCATTTCTCGGATCACTCGCTTTAATTACCCAAGTCCCCGTTTCCCCCACTTTCAAACTCGTTGGGCCAGAAATGCCGGAGATTACGGGGGCGCCACTGTCGCTATCCTTACCTTTCACCACTAAAGTATAATTCTGCGTCGCGGTTTGCGTGCCGTTAGTGGCTTGAACCGTGAAAGTGTAAGTGCCAGCGGTAGTGGGATATCCGCCGATAGAAGCCCAATCTTGTTGACTTTGGGGACAACCACCGTTTAGTTCACAAGAACCAGCGCCCGCATATAAAGACAATCCGGATGGTAACTGGCCACCCACAATTTTCCAAGTTATGTTTCCGACCAACCCGTGCTGATTAAGTTGCTGGTCGTAACCTTCTTTCACCTTCGCATTTCCCAAAGCGCTCGGCGTGATGAACACTTTATTTTTACATCCATATAAGCTATTCAACTTCGCGCGCGTGAGCGGACCAACATAACCGGTGGAAGGAATGCCATACTTGGCTTGGAATTTTTTAACGGTTTCGAACATTACCTTATCGAATCCCAAATAAACAGCATCGTCGTCCAAATTAAGAACTCGCCCCAAAATGGCAATATCACCTTCGGTCTCGTCCTTATCTCCCAATTTTAGATTGCGACCAAAGTCATAACAAAAGCCATTCTGATTCCGCTCCGCCAGCAACTGATTCAACTGCGCCGTCAGCGTCGCAATCTGCGCTCGCAATTGGGCAATCAAATCGGCGGTGGAAGTTTCGGCCAAAACCGGCGTGACTAAAATTAAAGCTAATAATAAACTGACGAATATATACTTTTTCATACTCCAAATCCTAGCACAAAAAAGCCCCGTAATCCATATTATGTTACGGATTACGGGGCTAGTAATGTTTACACCGAGGTTCGACCTCGCTACTAAATCCGGCGGCGCCGGACGAACGGCAAACTTCCGAGGCCAAAGCCGAACAAACTCGCGGTCGTCGGTTCGGGAGTGATATTGCCGCCGAAGTTGAATTCCCAACTCCAACGACCACTCTCTTTCTGATATTCCATATCATAGAAATCCACATTCGCCGGATTTAAGCTGGCGAAACCGCTGCCGTAATTCTTCCGGTACGGCGGCTGGAGAGTGGCGAAACCGCCGATGGAAGATTCTTGATTTCCTCTTACGCCGTCGGAGTTTTCGAAACCGCCGCCACTGCTGAATGAAACCTGATTGAGCGGCCCCTCGAAAATACCACCGATCTTGATCGTCAAGATAAAGTCATCGGTGGACCCGCCATAAGGCGGACCGTACGGACGGATATTGGTGTACGCTTGGTCAATCTGGTAAAGCGATGACTCGATCCGAGCGTAAACCCAGCCCGTCTCCGGGGCGAACATGTCTTGGTCATAATTGACCCAAACTTCCAAACCATCCCGATTGAAATGAGCAGGAAATTCCAGCGCCTGAGCGGTTTCAGCCAACCCGGCAATTGCAACTACAACCACCATTACTGGCACCATTACCCTCAAAAAACCATCGTGTCATTAGACACCTCCACTCGTTAAAAAGACCAGAAAACCCTGAATTTCACGTTGAAATCCAGTGCCTAGATAATATCGTAAATAGTAAAAATTGTCAAGTTCTTAGTTCTGGCGGATAGCTACTCTCCCCTTGCGAGTACCATCGCTACAACGGTGCTTAACTGCTCTGTTCGGAATGGTAAGAGGTGTGACCACCGCGTCAAACCACCAGAACTAAAAACTCGATCAAACGCAGAAAAAAATGTAAAAACAAAAGTGCTTACCAAATTTCCTAATAGGAATGGGCTAATTAGTACACCTCGGCTGAACACATTGCTGTGCTTACACCTAGTGCCTATCAACCTAATCATCTCTTAGGGGCCTCATAACGATACCTAATCTTAGGGTTGGCTTCTCGCTTAGATGCTTTCAGCGATTATCCATTCCGAACATAGCTACAGGGCAATGCCGCGGGCGCGACAGCCCTCACACCAGAGGTTCGTTCATTCCGGTCCTCTCGTCGTTTCTTCCCCTGTTTTCAGGAGCACAGACTATATCTTCACCCGCCAACATCTACGAAGTTGTGGCGGGGTCGGCGTATTACTCATACAGACCGTCATTTTCAACGAAATGATTCGCTACTGCATAAGTCCGAGTCGTTTTTCAGACTCAAGTCGTTACGGGGTCAAACCTAAACTAGTTAGTAATTCCGATTTAGTTTTCTTGCGTTTGGTAACATAATTCTCTTGTTGAATCAAAAGAATGAGATCAACCAATATTTCAAGTCGTTTTTTCGGCAACTTGGAAAATTTCCAACCGCTTAAGATCGTAATCGCCTTCAACAACGCTTGCGCTTGTTTTTTCTTAAAGCGAAGATACGGTAATAAGTCGGTTAAAATTTCCTGAACTTGGGAATAACCATTGATTCTTAATTCGGTCATTCCATCGTTTCGCCTCGAAACGTAACCAATACCCAGAACTTTTTTGATCCAAAATAACGTCTTTTCGTGCCGACTGTCTTGATAAAAACAAATCGTCACCATAAAGCGTACTTTGGACTCGCCATCATTCCGTTTCTTGATCTGGAGCATCAAACTCCCATCACCATCAAGAAAACCAGCAATGTAGGCCAAATCTAATTTAGATCGACTTCCCACGGTATTATCATATCATTTTTCCGGTCCTCAAGCGAGTTGGAATGACGGGACCGCCGCCAAATAAACTCTAAAACCAGAACTGACTTAGACTCCACCGTTATTAGCCAATTTGTCATCACAGATTACTCCGTGAAGTAGCAATTTAACTTACTAGGAACAAATCCCTTCAAGTATCAACGCCTGCAGTAGATAGGAGACCAACCTGTCTCACGCAATAGTAGCTGTCAGCTTTCAGCGATTAGCTTTTAGCTTTCAACGCCGGAATTACTTCCGGGATCGGACTATATCTTCTTCTCTTTTTATCGAGAAGGTCAACGTGTAGTCTCTACGGGTGCTTATGGATTTCGCAAAGGGGGCGAATTGATTAAAACTCGCCCAACAAGCGCGGTAGGATTCGAACCTACGACCTCTTCCATGTGATGGAAGCGCTCTGCCGCTCACCTAACCCTGAAACTGAAAGGGTCCGGTAGGAGGATCTGAGCTACGCGCTTAAGGGAAAACCCTTTACGAAATCCACAAATTTCCCTCGGTGTTGTCCTCCGCCAATGAGGCGGATCGGATTTCACCGATATTAGTTGACTGCGCACTTTGATATCGCTACCAAAGGCCGCCGTGTTTCGGTTGATTCTATCTTTTTCACTAGACGAAAATTTTTAAATAACTTCAACAATGCGGGTTCAAACGGTTCAACAGTCAAATATTATTTTAACTCCTGAACGGTTTGAACCCAGCTCACGTAACATTTTAATTGGCGAACAGCCAAACCCTTGGGACCTTCTCCAGCCCCAGGATATGTTGAGCCGACATCGAGGTGCCGAACTCCGCCGTCGATATGGACTCTTTGGCGGAACTAGCCTGTTATCCCCAGAGTAGCTTCTATCCGTTAATCTTCTCCCGCATCTAATGCGAGGAGTCGGTTCACTTTGCTCTGCTTTCGCACCTGCTCGACATGTACGTCTTGCAGTCAAGCCAGCTTGTGCCAATGCACTATCAGCACGGTTTCCATTCGCGCTTAGCTGACCTTTAGGCTCCTCCGTTACTCTTTAGGAGGAAAGCGCCCCACTCAAACTACCCACCAGGCACTGTTTCCGAACGTTTTTGCCGTTCAGGTTAGAATGTACACACACACAGAGTGGTATTTCACTGACGAGTCCATCACAACCGAAATCATGACTTCAAACTCTCCCACCTATGCTACGCAGTAAGCACGTACATTCAATACCAAGTTGTAGTAAAGCTTCTGGGGTCTTTTCGTCTATCTGCAGGTAACCGGCATCTTCACCGGTATTGTATTTTCACCAAGCTGGTCCTCGAGACAGTTGTCCAGTCATTACACCATTCGTGCGCGTCGGAACTTACCCGACAAGGAACTTCGCTATTTCTGTTAACTGCATATCGCCATGCAGAACGAACTCTATCTTATCCCTCGATTGCTCTCGGGACTTGGCGTTTGGTTTCTGAGGATTCTTGCTTATGTGTTGGATAATGGAGGGGAGCAAACTAGTATCGCTCCCCCAAGTGGCTATGTTCTCAAGAGGCCTGTTTTACGTGGGAATAAATCCCCTGTTTTAGCCTCGAGAAACTCCACTATTCAACACACAAACAAGTCTTTCCTGCTGATCATCCGCACCGAACAGATTTTCACTCTTGCGAGTACTGTCGGATACACCGGACTTCCCAGCATATAGCCAATTTAGGATCCGCCTTAGGCGGAGGTAGCTACTTTTTGCACGATTCATTTATTTATCAAAACTCGCAATAACCGTCCCAATCCTTTCTTAACCAAATACAAGAAAATAATTTCTTTACTTAGTTAAGAAACCTTAGGCATTCTTATCCACCTATCGCTAGGGGTTTGGACTATATCATTCTCGCTGTCGAGGCGAGATCCGACGTATAGTCTCTGAGGATTCTTGAACATTGTTCGTTGGTAATGTGGAGAAAATAAACTCTTTAGTATTTTTCCTCCCTTTGCCCTGCTGATTCATAGAATAAGCAAGATCAACGATTCGCTTAAACCCATCAATAGTGATGTGTTCTTTCCGTTCCATCGCCATTATAATGGCGCGAAACGTTTGGTAAGTATCCTTTTTCGTCACCAGCGGATATTTATCAAAGAAAGGAATTACTTTCTCAATAATACCGCGGCGTGAATCGATGCTAAAATTTAGCACCGGATGGATACCCGATTTCCGATAGATTGATCCGGTCTGAAAAACAGACCGGCACAACTCCAGAATTTCTCGGTGTTTTTCGTGTTGATAAACCTGAAAACAGGGGTTAATCATCCAGCCGAGTTTTTGCATCGGATGCTTGATGATTGCAACACTAAAACTTCCTTCTCCATCTACAAATCCAGCGAGATAGTAGTGGAGATTCTTTTTTTTGCCCTTGAATTGGGCTAGCACTTCTTCGACAGTTCTGCTCATAAGATTGTTTAGCTTAAGAACAGTGTTCAAGTCTTTCCTGCTGATTGACTGCATTTGCACATTGTCACCATGATTGGTAGCGCAAAATCTACACTCATTTAAGAGACAGTTGTTCCAGCATTTGGTCGGATTTTACAATCGCCCTAAGCTCTTCACGAGCTAACGATTATAGTTATCGCCGACATTCACCCGGGCTTGTATCAGACAGCATCCTTCGCTTGCGCTCAGGACACCACCGATATTTAACCTTTGGGCATTGGTCAGGTGTCACCCCCTATACATCCTCTTACGAGTTCGCAGGGAGCTGTGTTTTTGATAAACAGTTGCCAGACATACTTTCGCTGCGGCCCCTCATCCTTGCGGATTCGGGGCAAGCCTTATTCCAAAGTTACGGCTGCTTTTTTGCCGAGTTCCTTGAGGACCACTCACTTGTTCGCCTTACTCTGCTCGAGCTGACTACCTGTGTCGGTTTACGGTACGGTTGCTAATTGGTTAAGCTAGAGATTTTTCTCGGGAGCGTGTTCCACCTCATCTCCTCTACCGAAGTAGAGAATTTCCGAATAGCTCGAATTTGCTATTTAAAGCAGACGACCGGATTTTCCTGGTCATCATCCTCACTACCCGAACATCAATCCAATAAGATGCGAAGTGTATAACCCTCCGTCCTCTCATCGCCCAATCAGCAGTCATGGAATATTAACCATGTATCCATCGGCTGCGGCTTTCGCCATCACCTTAGGACCGACTAACCCTTGGCTGATCACCATTGCCAAGGAAACCTTAGTCTTTCGGCGTTCCGGGTTCTAACCGGAATTGCGGTTACTTGTGCCAACATTTGTACTTCCTAGCGCTCCATCCCAACGTTCACACGGGGACTTCACAGCGGCTAAGAACATTCTCCTACCACTCCCTTCCGGCGAACCGGAAGAAAGTCCTCACCTTCGGTACTATACTTAGCCCCGATTATCTTCGGCGCGGAATCTCTCGATGAGTGAGCTATTACGCTTTCTTTAAAGGATGGCTGCTTCTAAGCCAACCTCCTCATTGTCGGAGAAATTCCACCTCCTTAAGTGCACTTAGTATAGATTTAGGGACCTTAGATTGAGGTCAGGGCTGTTTCCCTTTTGACCGATGGACCTTAGCGCCCACAGTCTAACTGCCTGGAAGTGGCTTCCGGTATTCGTAGTTTGATTAGTCTCGCGAGCTTTCGCCCTTTCGAGACCATCCAGTGCTCTACCCCCGGAAGGTAATCCAGACGCTAACCCAAAAGCTATTTCGGAGAAAACCAGCTATTACCAGGTTCGATTAGCTTTTCACTCCTTACCACAAGTCATCCGATGACGTTGAACGATCAACCGGTTCGGACCTCCCCCGCGATTTCTCGCGGGTTCATCCTGCTCATGGCAAGCTCACCTGGCTTCGGGTCTTACACGTACTACGTATTTTTCGCTCTATTAAAACTCGGTTTCCCTGTAACTCCATCCCATAAGGATTTAGTTGAGCAATACGCGTAAACTCGTTGGCTCATTCTTCAATAGGCACGCCGTGACGGATAGTATAAATACGTCCGCTCCGACTCCTTGTAAGTATATGGTTTCAGGTCTATTTCACTCCCCTCATCGGGGTTCTTTTCACCTTTCCCTCACGGTACTA
>Ga0172379_10000488_pt1 | contig 99216 bp, 78 predicted proteins | sample GrowelOW334metaG_FD_119756 | JGI IMG/M metagenome (GOLD analysis project Ga0172379, IMG submission 119756) | Groundwater microbial communities from an aquifer near a municipal landfill in Southern Ontario, Canada - Groundwater well OW334 metaG | ecosystem: Environmental > Aquatic > Deep...
CGAATGGGATTAGATACCCCAGTAGTCCACGCCCTAAACGATGATCTCTAGCTTTGAGGAGTATCGACCCTCTTCGAGGCTAAGTTAACACGATAAGAGATCCGCCTGGGTAGTACGACCGCAAGGTTGAAACTCAAAGGAATAGACGGGGACTTGCACAAGCGGTGGAACATGTGGTTTAATTCGACGCTAAACGAAGAACCTTACCAGGGTTAGAAATCCATTCGAAGACCAGCAGAAACGTTGGTCGCCGCAAGGCGGATGGACAGGTGCTGCATGGCTGTCGTCAGTTCGTGGTTTGAACTGTTCCCTTCAGTGGGGTAACGAACGCAACCCCTGTTGCCTGTTATAAGTGTCAGGCGAGACCGCCCAGCCCAGAAGGCAGAGGGAGGTAAGAGCTAAGATGTAAGAGATAAGATTTATACAATTTTTTTGTGTTTATCTTAACTCTTAACTCTTACTTCTTAACTCTTCTGTGCCCTCCGGGCTGGGAGGAAGGTGGGGATGACGCCAAGTCAGCATGGCCCTTTGACACCCTGGGCTACACACGTGTTACAATGCGCGAGACAACGGGACGCAATACCGATCGAAGGTGGAGCAAACCCTTATAAACTCGCGCTCAGTTCGGATTGAGGTCTGCAACTCGACCTCATGAAGCCGGAATCGCTAGTAATCGCAGGTCAGCTATACTGCGGTGAATACGTTCTCAAGTCTTGTACTCACAATAAAAGCGCGCAGCAGCGTACTTTTCTAAGTGGTTAAAATCCACTTTTATAGTCGACGGGTAGTAAAATACCGTGAGGTATTTTGCGAAGGATCCGAAGACGAAGAGCAGCCAGTTATCAAAAAGACGAATCGACCTACTTACCTAGTATAGGGCGGTGAGGGTAGGGAAGATTCAATTTGAAGTCTTTATTGGATGTTTGGAATAGAAATTTACGTAACCTGTGGAGATCTGATGTTGTTATTCTTGTAAAAAGGAATATAATTAAACTTACGCAGCGTCAGAAGTCAGCTGAGTCATAGTAACTCGTCAAATTATTATAATATGACGACGAAGGATTCACTCAATGTATATTCTTAATCCAGATTACATTATTGGTCTTGTAGATGGTGAAGGGAGCTTCACGATATATATTCGTGACCCAAAATTACCTCGAACCTTGAAGAGAAGAGTCACGGTAGAGCCAAAGTTTTACTTGAAACTTATCGAAAAAGACAAGGAAATATTGGAAAAGCTCAAAGCATATTTCAAATGCGGAAGTATTTACTTCCAAAAAGATAATAGACCAAACCATCAACATTGTTACCGATATGAAGTCTATAATAGGGAAGATTTGATCAAAACAATCATACCTTTCTTCAAGAAGCATCCTTTACGGCTTGTTTCGAAAAGAAATGATTTTGAATTATTTTGCCAAATGATGGAGATGATAGAAAGTAAAGAACATCTCACTCCAAATGGATTAGGAAAGTTGTTTAAGTTGAAGCAACGCATGCACTGAGCTCGCGTAGCGCGGGAAATCCGCACACTACGTGGGAACATCAATTCATAGTTTAATGAACATAGTCGCCCGTCAACCCAAGGGAGTCGGAGGTGCCCGAAATCTCGCCTCGCGCGGGCCTAAGGCAAATTCGATGACAGGGGGTAAGTCGTAACAAGGCACGGGTAGCGGAAGCTGCTCGTGGAATATTTCAAAGAATCAACCGTCTTTCAGGCTTCGGCTTGAATTGACTTATAGTCGATATGTGTCCTAGATACATGGATGATCGTCCTTCTAATCTTAAAACAGGGACGCTTAGTCGGGGAAGATACCCGACATACATGGATGATCTCAATTGAATCATTCATGGACGAACGGAACAAAATAAAGAGTGCTAAATAATACCAAAAAACCGTCTGTAAAAGGGCGGTTTTTTGTTACTCGTCTGTTACTTTCCTACTATTTGCCTAATTTGATGAAATGTGTCCTACTATTGACTTCTGTAATGAAGTATGGTATCCTATTAGGTAGGTTCTTCACATTGTGTGGAGACGAAAAACAACAAAGAAGGGAATGTTATCATGCACATTTCTCGAACTACACGTTGGGCCCAAGTAAGTGGAAGGTCGACGAAAGTCGGACTTCTAAGTAGAACTCCGTCGTTTCAGGAATTATCTGGAACATCGGATGATTCGGGGCTGGTTGGTAAAGAACCGTTACCTGGTTCGACCAGTTTCAAGGATGTGGTTTTCGGCACCGTTAAAAGGTACTGGAGACTGTTCAATGAGGAAAGTCCTCTTAATCAGGTCTTAATCGTACTGTTAACGGCATTAGGGGTAATATTTCTCCTGGATGTCATTACCAAGCCTATTTACGGATTCTAATCCGAGGCTTGGCACTAGAGAAGCCGTGGATTGTATTATCACGGCTTTTTTGTTGCACGAACAATGATAATGGACTAGCATAATCCATAGAACTTTTAAGTAATTAATTTATTTGGGCACGTGGCGGAATTGGTATACGCGTACGTCTCAGAAGCGTATCTCGAAAGAGTTGGGAGTTCGAATCTCCCCGTGCCCACTTGTATTGTATATGATAATCTTGTTAGAGTTATTTAGACCATGGAAAAATTTCCGAATACTCTTTCAATTGAATCTGAAGCAAATTTTGAAGGTAATGATACTGAGATTCTTTTTGATCGTTTGCGGAACGATAAGATACGGAATCAGATTATTGAGCTTTTGTTTCAGGATGAACAATCTCGTGTTGGAACATCCGTTGAGTCTCTTGAAGAAGACAAGGATGGTAACCTTGTCTTTAATGATGAGGGAGAACCTATTGTTAAAGAATTAAAACCTTTTATTGCTCAAACTAGAGAAGAATTAGAGAAGCAGTATGATGATACATTGAAAGATATAGAAACGGTTACAGAAATTAGGTCCAGTCAGGCGGCTCATGATTTACCTACACAGGAAGTGATTACTTTGGGTTCGGTTGCTCCATGGTCTGGTAAAACTTTCAATACGAAACAGATGAGCATTATCGAAGCTCATGAAAAAGGTCACCGTATTCGTCCATATTCTGCAACAGAATTTCTTAAGCATCATTTTCACAAAGGATTTGATTTTGAATCCGTACCTTATAGTGAAGCGGAGAGTACTATATTTAAGAAAGCTATACCTCCAGAAGATCAAGGGAAATCAGTTGAAGAAATTAAGCAGATGTTTTTTGAATATCTCTCGTCGCCAGAGGAACTTGTGGAAAGAATGTCACAACTTAAAAATTATTATGGTATGAAAGGAGAGGCTATATTTACTAAGGGACATTTGGAATACGCTCGTAATCATTATGTATCAGATACGGATATGGATAATGGTATGACACAATTTTTTAAAGCGATTACACCAGAAAGGGAGGATGCTTTTATTGAACTTATTAATTCATCCGGTATATAGTACTGAGTATTTTTAAGTCCCCATCAACATATCCGAGATAGTTACTTTTTACCTCCTCACACATTCCAAACACATAAACAATGGAATCTCTTTTCTTGTACGATCTTCTTCATCACCACGAGGACCTTTTTGACTTTTCCTATGAGAAATCCATTCTTCTAGACGAGCTACAGATAGTCCAGCTTTATTCAGAGCTTTGAAATATGATTGTAATGGTCGGTGAAAAGTGACAGTGAATTTCTTTTTGTAATTGTCTAATTCTCCTGGGGTCATGTCTATTTTTGACATCTGATCTGACATATATGAATCAATGCGTCTATATTGTTTACCAATTTTCCCATCCCATTGCCAACTGGAATTTTGAGGAATTCGGAAAGTTGGGTGATTTAGGATTATAAATAGACGACCATCTGATTTGAGGATTCTGGAACATTCGGCTAGTGTGCCAGCTAGGTTTTCTATATTTTGAATAGCAAGGACGATGGTTATTTTGTCTGCAGACTTGTCTGTCATGAAGGGAATACTGTCAGCAGGAGATATGTGGAATTCAACAGCCTTTTCTTTTTGATTATTTTTCTTGGCTAGTTCAATGAGTTCTGCAGAAATGTCACAACCGATAACTTTTGCACCGTGTTCGGCGAAAGCATTAGAAAAATATCCTTGGCCACAAGCAACGTCAAGAATGGTCATGTCTTTCTTTGGTTCTACTAGTCTGACTAGGTTGGGCATGATCACATTCTTCTGATATGAATCCTCAGAATTCTCAAGCATATCGTCATACCAGCCCGCAACGCCTCCCCAAGATGTTTTTTGTGTCATAGTAGTACATTAACACACGAAGATGTGTAATTTCTATACCAACAGCAAAGACTGGTAATTGTGAGGATTTTCTGCTAAATTTCTTGTTACGCGTGTATAGCTGTCTTGGTAGGTCGTTACACCTACTCTAGATAATATACGCATATGACGGAGTTACTGAATCACGCGCGCATAGCTCAGTTGGTAGAGCACACCACTGATACTGGTGGGGTCCCAGGTTCGAATCCTGGTGCGCGCACACTTAAATTTGTTTGACATGAACAAAGAAACCGTGGATAACAGCCGAATAACAAAAGATAATCTCTATACAGGATTCAAGGTCCTCATGAGATATATTTCTCAATATCGTAAAGATATTGTCATATTGAGTATTATCGGTATTTTATCGGCTATAGGTAATGGCATTATTCCTTATGTTGCTGGTAAATTTTTTGACTCAATAATAATCCCTAGTTCGGTTAATATATTTAATTTTGTTCTTCCGCTCTATGTAGCACTTCTTATTCTTTGGGCAGTTATACAACTTATTACGTATATTATTGATTGGCGTATTCAGATAAAGAGTGAATACTTATCTAATTATATTTGGTTGGATTACATGACCAAAGGCTTTGGATTCCTTGTGAACTTGCCGATGGCTTTCCATAAAAAGAATAAGATCGGCGAAATCGGAGGAAAGATAAATCAAGCAGCTGGATCACTAGAAACAATCGCTGGCAGGGTCATCATTGATCTGGCACCTCAAATTTTGAGCATTGTTGTTGCGTTGACCATTTCTTTTATTATGATGCCAACGATGGCATTGTTCCCTGTGGTAGGTCTAGCAGTCTATTTACTTGTTTTCGCCCGTATCGTGAAGCCACTCGGTGGATATCAAAAGGCATATTATAACAAGGTCAATGAATTGTTTGGCGACGCCTACGATATGATCGGTAACACTATGGCCATCAAACAAGCGACGGTGGAAGAATATGAAAAAGAAAAATTAAAGAAAAAGCCTAGTGAGATTTTGCCGTTATGGATGAAGCAGGTCAAGACTTGGGGAAACCTGAGCCTTTATCAGAGAATGATAATTCTCGGAACACAGATATTTATCTTTGCATTTTCTGTTTTTTACATTCACATGGGTATGATGACTTTGGGAGAGCTTTTAGCCTTCAACGCTTATGCCGCCATGATCTTTGGACCATTCGTGACTATAGCCAGAAACTGGCAGACAATTCAGAATGGAATCATCAATATTCAAGAAACAGAAAAAATCTTGGCTTTGGAGACGGAAAATTATACACCTAAACATTCTAAAGAATTTGCAGTACATGGTGATCTAACTCTGGACAATGTCTCATTCCAATATGAAGAAGGAAAGCCGGTTCTTTCAAACGTCACTTTCTCCGTAAAGGCTGGAGAAGTGATCGCTTTGGTCGGTGAATCTGGTGTTGGCAAGAGTACGCTTATTGATCTTATTTCAGCCTACCATTTCCCAATGAGTGGAAAATTGTTGATAGATGGCTTGGCGATTGAGACGTTGAATCTCCGGTCTCTACGTTCTCAAATCGCTGTTGTCCCTCAAGAAGTTGTACTTTTCAACGATACAATAAAAACCAATATAAAGTACGGTAATTTTCTAGCATCAGATGAAGATATGGAGGTGGCTGCTAAGAAGGCTCACGCTTATGATTTTATTGAAAAGTTTCCAAATAAATGGAATCAGATGGTCGGTGAACGTGGTATCAAATTGTCTGTTGGTCAAAAACAGCGTGTGGCAATAGCACGTGCAATCTTACGTAATCCACGAATTTTGATTCTTGATGAACCTACTTCTGCTCTTGATGCTGGCTCAGAAAAAATAATTACAGAATCACTTGATGAATTGATGAAAGGTAAGACGACTTTTATTATTGCGCATCGTCTAAGCACAGTTCGTAGAGCAGATAAGATACTAGTTTTCAAGGACGGAAAAATCTTAGAATCTGGTAAACATGATGAATTGATCAAGATAGATGGAGGGGAGTACAGGAGACTCTATGAACTTCAAATTGGTTTGCACGGGTAGAAGTATTAATCACCCTCGACCAATCCTTAAAATATGTTAAAATTTTGGGATGAATACAAAAATCACCCCGAAGGATTTCTTCCTTCATCTGGGGGCGACGGTCGCTCTTTTTGCGGCTGTAATCGCTCTTATTAATCTATCTTTTAGCGTTATCAACTATTATTTACCAGATCAATTGGCTGGTTACTTTTATGCCAACAATATAGCTTGGCCGATCTCAATGTTGGTCATTCTCACACCACTTCTCTACATCATTGAGTATTTCATCATTAGAGATATCCGCCAATCACCAGAAAAGGCAAATCTTTGGATTAGAAATTGGAGAATATATCTAACATTATTTTTCACTGGCGCAACTATCGTTGGGGACCTTATAACTCTCATCAATGTCTACTTGAACGGCGAGATTTCTAGTCGTTTCATCTACAAAGTTTTGATTGTTCTCATTATTGCAGGAATAGTTTTTGTTTATTACTTACTTACCAAGACTCAAGTTCAACAGCAAGATGGTATTGTGATTAAATCAAAGAGTCAGAAAATCTTTGCTTGGATTGGCCTAGTTATGGTATTGTTGGCAATCGTCAGCGGATTCATTGCTGTTGGTTCACCAAACAAACAGCGTAACCTCCGTTTTGATAGTCAGCGTGTAAATGATCTGAGTAATATTCAATGGCAAGTTATCAGTCATTGGCAACAAAAGGGAAACCTACCAAATACATTGTCTGATCTAAAAGATAATATTAGTGGTTACAATATTCCTCTTGATCCAAAGACAGAATCTGCTTATCAATACGCGATATTAAAAACGTTAGTAAGTGCCAATCCATCTTTTGAGCTTTGTGCAGACTTTGCTTTGTCTACACAAGACAACAAAGGGCGAGGTGATTTTTACGGAAGTAATTCTTACCCAACTATGGCTATGAGCAGTAAATATGATGTTGGTTATTACGAAGGTAATGACAATTGGAAACACGAAGCAGGCAGAGTGTGTTTTACAAGAACTATAGATCCGGACAAGTATCCGATTATTAAAAAATAAAAAAATATGAAATTAGGTAAAAAAACAAAGATCGTTTGTACTATTGGCCCAGCAACAGAGAGTGAAGAAAATCTCAGGAAGCTCATAGACGCTGGGATGAATGTTGCCAGACTCAACTTTTCTCATGGTGATTTTGCCGAACATCAAGCTCGTGTTGATAGGATAAGGAAAATTACAAAAGAGACTGGGGTTGTGGTAGCTATAATGCAAGACCTTTGTGGTCCAAAGATTCGTATTGGTACATTCAAAGACAATTTTATTATGTTGGCTCCTGGTGATACTTTCACTTTGACTACAGATGAAGTAGAAGGAACAAAAGAAAAAGTTCATATCAACTATCCAGCTTTGCCAAAGGAAGTTAAGAAGGGAACGATCATCATGCTTCAAGACGGCACAAAGAAGTTTGAAGTTATGGAAGTTAAGGGTAATGACATTGTTACAAAAGTTGTGGTTGGTGGACGCGTGTCTGGTCGCAAAGGAGTCAATGTCCCAGGTGCCAATCTTTCAGTAAAATCTTTGACCGAAAAGGATCGTGCAGATCTAGAATTTGGTTTGAAGAATAATGTGGACTTTATTGCTCTATCTTTTGTCCGTCATGCTTCTGACATCCTTGAACTACGTGAGATTTTGAACAAAGCTGGTTCAAAGGCCCATATAATCGCCAAAATTGAGACTCCAGAGGCTTTGGAGGATATAGACGCTATCATAGAGGCTACCGACGCTGTAATGGTCGCTCGTGGCGATCTGGCTATAGAGATACCAGCCGAGGATGTACCTTTGGTTCAGAAGATTCTCATTCATAAATGTAATTGTATTGGCAAGCCAGTTATCACAGCTACTCAGATGTTGGAGTCTATGATAAAGAATTCTGTACCTACAAGGGCTGAAGTTTCTGATATTGCAAACGCTATTATTGACGGAACAGATGCAATCATGCTTTCTGAAGAGACTACTTTGGGAGATTATCCGGTAGCAGCTGTAGAAGTTATGACGCGTGTTGCTTTGCGTGTTGAAAAGGAAGTTTATACCAGAGATACTATCGCTGAATATGAAACCGCTCATGGTGTTACTGATGTAGTTTCGCAATCAGCTGTAAGACTTTCTCATAATGTAGAGGCTTCTCTTATTGTCACTTTGACTCGTGGTGGTCATACACCTAGGATGATCGCTCGTTATCGTCCAGCAGAAATGATCTTGGCTATGACAGATAATGAAGAATGTTTGAATAAGATGATGCTTTCTTTTGGTTGTTATCCTATGATGGTTCCAACGTTCAAAACTACTAATGAGATCATGGACATCGTTCGTAAAATTACCTTGGATAATAAGTTGGTCAAGAAAGGAGATAAGATAGTTATCATTGCGGGAATGCCGTTTGGGGGAACTAGTGAGACCAACTTTATTCTTGTTGAAACTTTGTAAGACCTTCAATTTTGACGCATTTCGTCGTCGTTTCGCTCGTTTGTGACTAAGCAGTATTAATCATACAGCTTAGTCACAAGCCTCACTTACTCCTAGAACTGCATTCAAAATTGAAGGTCTTATTTTTGTGGTTTTATTCCTATGGTATAATTGCTCCATGCAAACTTATGCCATAAGACCCAATGTTAAATTTCTCGATCGGACGTATCGCGAGTATCCACTTACGATACACGACCTGCCGTCTGAAGAGAAACCACGCGAGAAAATCATCGCTAGTGGACCAGAGGCCTTGAGCATGAAAGAGTTGTTGGCTGTCATCTTGATGACTGGTACAACCAAAGAAGATGTTATAGAGATGTCTAACCGCCTTATTCGTGATTATGGCGAAAGGAGTATTTTGGCTGAACGTAATGCCGAGAAACTTTCCAAGGATATGGATATCCCTATAGTCAAAGCTTGCCAAATAGTGGCTTGTGGAGAATTGGGTAGACGCTTTTATGACAGGAGTGAATCCGGTTTTGTTACTATTAGAAATGCAAAAGATGTTTACGATTATTTACAGGATATGCGTAATTTGCCAAAAGAGCATCTAAGAGGCATTTATTTGAATAGTCACAATCGGATCTTGAGGGATGAAGTCATCTCTATTGGTACAGTCAATTCCAATATGATTCATGCACGCGAAGTTTTTCGACCAGCTATAGAATGTAATGCAGCGGCGGTCATTCTTGCACACAATCATCCATCTGGCGAAGCTGTTCCAAGTAAAGAAGATACGGATATTACTGCTGACCTTGTCCAAGCCGGGAAGATCTTGGGCATTACTATTTTGGATCATGTTATTATCACAAAAAATTCTTTTGTAAGTGTTAGTGCGAATTATTAATGCGTCATCCCCGCGAAAGCGGGGATCCAGGATTATTACGAACAATAATCCATTTACTTTGTGGTAATCATGGATTCCCGCCTTCGCGGGAATGACACAGAATCAAATTAAAATGAGAGATTACCAAATAGCTTCTCCTTCTTTGGAAGGGGTTTTGAACCATAGTTCTTTGTTGTATGAAGGTATAAAACGTCCGATTGAATTGCTTAGAGTTTTAGATGGTCCAGCTACAAAAGGTGTGAACAGAGAATGTCCGACCAAGTATGATAAGAAAAAAACAGAAGAAGATCAGAAAGTTTTGGAAGGATATTTTCATGATTTGTATGGAATATTTATGAATAAATTGTCATATTTTGTGGTTAAATCAACTTCTGATTCTGATGAGACAGTAAAGCTTCAAGCAATGCTTCAAGAAATGATAAAAGTCAAAAGATTGATAGGAGAGAAGTCATAGCCTATACTACCGATATGTCCGCTAGAGATTATTTCAAGAACAAACGTATAGCAGTCGTGGGACTTGGTTCCCACGGTGAAATGGTAGAAGATGTCAAATTCCTGATAAAAGCGGGGGCTCTGGTCAGTGTCTACGATTTGAAGAGTGAAGCTAGACTCAAAAATCATCTAGTATTCTTGCGTACAATAGGATTGGCAAATTATGTTTGTGGTTCTATTCCTGCGGATGATCTGCTTGATATGGATATGATTATCTTGTCACACGAATATACACGTGATGCCACTTTTCTTGAGGCGGTTTATACGGCAAATTCTGACGGCAGATCTATATCAATAGAATATCCAGAGACGCTTTTCTTCAAATTGGCTCCACCGGTAACTATTGTCGGTATTATGGGCGCTCATGGTAAATCAACACTGATGTCAATGTTGCAACCTCTATTGGAAATGGCTTGTTCTTCTATTGATGGACAAGGATTCTTTGTTATTGATCCAGAGTCTAATGATGGCATCTTGGCCAATCTAAAGAAAATAAAAAATGGAGATATTGTTCTTTTTAGAATTGTTGGATTTATAATGAAAGAACTTTACAAGATTCGTATAAGCCCACAGGTTGCTGTCTTTACTTCAGTACCAGCTGATGACTCGTATGATAAGTCTCCTTTTGAAATACTTTCGTATCAAACGTATAACAATTTTATTGTTGCTTCTGATGAGATTGTGGACATGACTCATTCCTTGAAAGTGCAACCAAAAGCAAAAATGCTTCGTACTAAGCCTTCTATAATCCCAGTAGATTGGCAATTGAATGAAAAGAACTTCGTACATGATCGTGAGATTGCTGCTTTAGCTCTCCAGACTGCCAGTTTATTCAAAGTTGATAATGAATCCGCCAGAAATGTTTTGACTCGTTGGAAGTCTCCAAAGGGTCATTTGGAAATGATAAAGAAAGTGAAGAATATTGAATTTTATAATGACTCAGCATCTGTTTCTCCTACGGCAGTTTTGATGGCGATAAAGACTCTGTCGCGAGATAGGAATGTTGTTCTTATATTTGGTGGTGCAAAAAGTGAAGGATATTACAAACCTCTTTATGAAGTTATTTCGCAATATGTTCACACGGTGGTTTTGTTACCTGGAAGTGGTACGTTACGCGAACGTAATATTATAGAAAAGGTTCCAGATCTATCCGTGAAGTCAGCGCCTTCTATAGAAGAAGCTGTGAGGATGGCTGTAGAAAGTACCAGAAAGGGTGATATTGTGCTGTTTAGCCCCGGTTTTGAGGCTGTAGGCGTGGATAGTTCTAGGAAGGAGAGGGGCGAGAGGTTCGTGAGGGTGGTGAGGGGGATGTAGGGGAAAAATTATACTCCTAATAATAATTAATCTCCACAAACCAAACAAATCACCGCTCCTTTTATTTTCCAATCACGATAAACAGATTGCATCGCACCGACTACAGATAAGGCACTATTATTAGAAATATCAAGATTGGCGTGTTTTTGAACCAATTCTTTTGCGGTTCTAATCTCGGTATTGGAAGCGGTCCAGCCGTAGCCACCAGTTTCTTTGATGAGAGGGGTTAGCTTGGATTTTCTTTGGGAAGTTAGACTGACGATGGCATCGGCGATGGATTTTTCATTGTCACCATCATAATTTTCAAACTCATCTGAAAGAGGATGACATGAAGAAGTTTGGACTATGTGAACTTGGATAGGTAATTTATTTTTTATAAAATATTCAGCCAATGCTTCTGCGGTTGTACCAGAGGATGTTCCGATGAATACCGCGCCAGCTTTTTTTATCTTAGATAATTCTTCTGCAAGAGATTTGTAACCCACCAAAGCTACATCGTCAGTTGATTGACGAAGACTACGCCAGCCTTCTTCTACAGCTTGTGATAAAGCTTGAAGAGTACGCTCTTTTATGAGGACTTGAACATGACCGTTGGAATCGTCGGCGACTTTGCGGAGCTTTTCTAATTTGTATTCAGTAATATTTTTACCAACAAAAATATTGAGGTCTATAGTCTCACTATTTTTATTATTTAATTCAATTACGTAAAGAGCGGCTGCTAGAGCGGCGTTACCAGACGAAGAAATAACAAATCGGCGGTCACCATTTTTGTAGTAGTGGTCAATCATTGTAGGAATGGAGCGTCCTTTATGAGAACCGTATTTGTGTAGGTCTTCACGCTTCAAATATAGGTCAGAAAGACCCAAAACTTTGGCCAAATCGGGACAATGTTCGGTTGGTGTCATGTTGCTATCCTACACTTTTTTGGTTACCATTGGAAGGTAGTCTAATTAGAATTTATGTTACAACAAAATATTAAAACTATGAATACTTTATGTGTTTGCCCAGAATGTAAAAATCCCATTGATCTTTCAAACTATCCCAACCTAGCTGTTGGTATGGTTATTGAATGCAATCATTGTGGTATGACTTTATTGGTCAAGGAGATTGCTAGTGATGGTATCAAGACGGAGATTGTTGATGAAGGGAAGTAATCACTACGATAGTGCAAAGTGAAAAATGCAAAGTGCAAAGTTGTAGTTACTAGTGAATAGTTAAGGAAACTTGATAATTTTTCACTAAAACTTTGCACTTTGCATTTTTCACTTTGCACTGTCGATTCTCTTCGTTGTCTCCTCAATCATCCCTCTAAACCCGTGTGATCCTAGAAAGGCGATAACGTCACCTTTTTTTGTTTCAGAAGTTAAAAATGTGACTAATTTCTCGTCATCTTCCATATATTCAACGTGTGAATGAGTTTTTCTGATAGTAGAAGCAAGTTCATCTCCTTCCATTGGTTGCTCTTTTTCATCCTCAGAAACTTTTAGTTTTGTTAGGCGTGGAATTATTACAATGTCGGCATCATTGAAAGCGTTGTCATATTTTACTATTGATTCACGACTTCTACCACCAATGTTTGGTTCAAATACGACGACAATCTTTTCGGAGTAAATAGATCTAAGAGTGTTGAGTACAGAAGAAGCTTTTTCTGGGGAATGGGCGATATCGTCTATGATAGTAACTTTTGATTCAAGGCGTTTCTCCATTCTTCTTTTGAGTCCTTTGAAAAGGGAAATAGCTTTTATTATTTTTTCAACTGGAATACCGAGAGAATTTGCCATAGCGAAACAGCCGGTAATGTTTTCACTTTGATAAAGTCCAAGCATTGGAGAATTGATTTTATATTCAACCCCTTCGTGAGTTATGGTTAAAATTAAACCTTCTTTTGTTTGGGCGACATTTTTGTAACCATAATATCCGGCAATCTTTTTTGCTTCAGGCAATTCGCGACCATAAAGAATGGTTTTTCCTTTGAATGATTTGACTACTCTCATCGCACCTTCATGGTCGGCACAGGCAACAATCATACCGTCATGAGGTATCGTTACTATCAGCTTATTGAAAGCTTCAAAATATTCTTTTTCTGTAGGATATAGATCTGCATGATCCCAAGAAACTGCTGATAATAGTAAATGTGTTGCTTTGTAATGGAAGAATTTGGCACGAAGATCGGTAGGGGAACTCTTGTATTCATCACCTTCAAAGATACTGTAATTGGAAGATGTTAATTTGGCGGATGATTCATGAGAAAGAGAAATACCACCAAACATGTAAGTAGGGTCAAGTTTTGATTGTTCTAAGATGAAAGACAATAATGCAGAGGAAGATGTTTTGCCCCAAGTACCAGAGCAAACTATGGATTTTTCTTTGGCAAAATATTTTCCTATAACTTCTGGGTATGAATAAGTCGGTATACCTTTTTCTTTGGCCAAAATAGTTTCTGGGTTGGCACTTCCTGAAGCTGTACCGATAATGACAATGTAATCACCACCTTGTAATGCTTTTTCATCTGGTACGGCTGGACTATTAAGATTCAATAAACCGCCAAACATCTTCTCTGGATGCCAACCTGCGTAGTATGAAATACCTTGTTTTTCTAGTTCAGTAGATACTGGTGGAAAGAAGCCTTTGTCACTGCCTGTAACGACTACGCCTCTCTTGTGGAAGGCTATAGCCAAAGCACTAGTAGCAACACCACAAATACCTATAACGTGGAGCTTTTTTGGTAGCTTCTGTATGCTCTGAGCCTGCCGAATGGGTTCGTTTGCATTCATGGTTTATTTAGTATAGCTTATATAATAGAAAGATTGAAATCTTAAATAGAAAGGTAAAATATGAATAGTTTAAGTGCTATTTTGAATGTCGGACAGTGTTCTAGTTATTCATCTCCTCCTGTAGAGGAGAAGACTCAAAAAGAAGTGAATGAAGAAAGAGCTTTTCCTATCACCACTGATCTTTGTTTTGGGAAGCAAGATTCTCACAATGAACCATCGGAAGTGATACTGATCTTTGGGACGGCGAATCAAATGTGTCAGCGTCTTTGCGGTGATCATTTCAAAGAGGTTGTTAAATCAAACAGACCTAAGGCTGTTTTCATAACTGGTGGAAATACTGGTGCTAATTGGGGATCTGAATCTGAGCAAATTATGTCCCGTATTTGTCCTGGTGGAACTTGGCGTTCTGGTAAATATGGTAAATATAATGGTATAAAATTTGTTTTGGAAGAAGATTCAAGAAATACATTACAGAATGTTCAAATGGCCATAAGTCTTGGTCTTGCAGAATACAAAAGTATTTCTTTTATAGCCAAAGGGTATCACTGTGGGCGTTGCCGACTAACTCTGGAGAAGCTTTTGCCAGGAGTAAAGTTTTACCAACACGGTTATGTCGCTTCAGTATCTGAAAAATTAGGTGTGATAGAACCAGATCTTTGGACTGCTCAACCTGAATTGATCAGGATCGTTTGGAGGGAGTTTCTAAAGATTGAAGCATATGGTTCCCGTGGGGATATTGCTTATCCTGACGATGTTCGTCAAAAAGTTGCAGAAGTTCATCGTTTACTTGGGAATGATTGGAAACCGTCTTGATCTTTGTTTCAGGGATATTGGGTAGTCTATTGCAGAATTCTTTATTCCAGCTAGTGAGGATCGTGTGTGGGGTTCTTTATTTGGTGAGAAATTTAAAATCAAAACACAAAACACTTTTAAGTTTAGGCTTAAGAGTGTTTTCTTTTTTAGGGGTGGTGGCGACATTTCTTTTAAGATTAGTGACCACCCCCCTCGGGGGGAGGGGTACATTTGTATTTGTTCATTTGATACCCCCTAGGGGGGGAGGGGGGGGATGGCTCGGTTTTTTTGTGTCTGACACCATCGGAGGGTATCAAAATTTGGAAATTCACTACTAATAAAAATGTGACGGATTTTTCGTCACATTTTCATTAGTGAATTTGTCAGAGAAAAAGATGTGTATGCCTCATCGGCTTTTCTTATAAAAAACGTCGAAATTTTCGACGTTTTTGATTTAGTGTATTTTCCTTTTAAAAAGTGCCGAGAATATTTTTCACTTTTTCTATATCATCACTCCAAGTCTGACCATCAAACCACTCAAGTCCAGAAAATTGGAGTTTATATACATCAGTGGGTCTTTGGAGTGAACCAAGATAAACGTATTTTAATCCAATTTCTTTGGCGTATTGAATAGTCTTTGTCATCATCGCTAGTCCCATATCTTTTGGAGAATTTTTGAGATCATAAAAAGGGTAAGAATAATGTAAGAATCTAGGACCGGCGAAAGTTATAGTGTAACCGGTTTCTGGACCGGTTACTTTCGCTTTGGTAAGCTCCGGCGAACCGGGTGTGACATCCGGAGAAGCTGTGAATTTCAAAAGCTTATTAAAATTACTTCTTTCTTTGTCAGACAGCATCATTTTGACTTTTTGAGCACTCATAATCTTTGGTCCGAATTTTATTTCATAAAAATATTTGGCCATCTTACCAATAGAATAATCATAATCAGCCAAAGGCAAATCAATAGATTCTATTTTCAAATCAGGAACCTTTTTCAGAATACGGCGGTTTTCGCTTGAAAGTTCAAACTTTGAAAGATCTATACGAACAGAGCGAGTCTGTTGCATCGCTCCTTTTTCTATGCGAGTGAAAACATATCCTTTTTCATACATTTCACTTATTTTCTCAGGAGAAAAATCTGTGACGACGGTTTCATTCCAAGATAAATATTTCATACTAGTGTAGAGCTAACCAGAATCCAAAAACTACAAAGAAGAAGTGGACAACCCAGAAACGCATGACGGTCTTTTCCTCACTCCAGCCAGAGAGTTCAAAATGATGATGAAGTGGAGCCATACGAAATACTTTGCGACCTAAGAAATATCTGGAAGCGACTTGGATGACGACAGAGAGAGCTTCAACATAGAACATAAATCCAAGGAAAATAAGAGCACTGGTTTCTCCGATGGCCATGGCATTGACGGCGAGAAGAGCACCAAGTCCCAAAGATCCGACATCGCCCATCATAAATCGGGCAGGTTTAATATTGAAATAAGTATAGGTCACTAGTGCTCCGACTGTCGTAGCGTTCAAGATAGCAATCTCGCCAAAACCGTTGATCCAAGAAAGTAATGTAAGAGCACTCATAGTGATGAGTAACATTCCACCTGCTAGACCGTCCATACCATCGGCGATATTGACGGCGTTAGCGGTGAACATAACGATAAAAATGATGACGGGGATGATGAATATTCCTGCATCTATACCACCACCAAAAGGGAAATAAACATAATGCCAAGCTGGGCCTAGTCTGGAATATACCCACCAAGCAGTGAAGCTTCCTGCAATGAATTGCAGAACGAGTTTTTCGTGGACGAATACTCCACGGGATGTGCGTGATCCGAACCAAACTGAAATACGTTTGAAAGCTACCCAAGGTAAAGTGAGGATGTACCAAAGACGCATATTCCATTCTTTGTGAACACGAATGAGGGTGAGTACATGACCAAATTTTCTAGAATGACGTTCTTTGCCGAAGATATTCATGAGGTCATCAATAGCACCGAGAGCTCCAGAAAAGAGCATTACGCCGATAGGAACCCAAGTGAAACTTCGTGACCAATTGAAAATGTAAGTGATGACAGCGACGGTGATAATAACCAAAAGTCCTCCCATGACTGGTGTGGAAACTTTGTATGATTGAGAGTCTATGGTTTTTAGTTCAACTTTGGCAGATTTGATGACATGGAATTTGTAGAGTAGGTGAGACAAAAAAGGTGACCAAAGGAAGGCTATAAAGGCGCTCAGTAGTGTAAAACCAAGGATATAAGCCAAGTCGGCTGTGCCTTGAAGAATGGTTATCATGGCTCTAACAATACCATGTAAAAGGGTGCTATTTCAATCTCCTAACTTCCGTCTTACTTTTTTTGGCCCTGATGAAAAGGATGTTAGATAATCCTTCTTTATTACCTTCAACCCATCTGGCTTCTGTAATAGGCTTATTCACGTCAGAAATTTCAATATAACCTTGTTTAACACCTGTACCGTAAATACCATCTTCTGGATATGCTACAGAATGAGTGTAAGAGATTTTGATTATGTTGTTTGTCATCTGTCCGTTGGTGGGGAGGACCGTTAAAACTTCGTGCACAACTAATATGTGATTTCTTTCAGCCGATTCATTATTCATCTCGGAACTTGTCATTGTAATAATATCTCCAGCCGTGATTTCATTCAAAGAAACTGTGTGACTATTAGAATCGTCAGCAAAAGTGGCTACGTCACAATTTTCTATAGGTCGCAAAGAACAGCGGATCTTTGCAAGAAGACCTTTGCAATTGACAAAAGAAAGATGTTTGTTCAAAGCACCGCGACCACGTTCTTCCGATTCCGTATTCAAAACTTGATAAGCAAAACCAGAACATTCTATTCCAAGATTATTATCTACAAGTATTTTTTTTAGAGATTCATTTGTAAGAGTATTTTGATCCAAATGGTTTTTTACTATCAAAGTCTCTAGTTCTTCTCTGATATCTTTTGGACTACCTTTGCCGATATGTGTACGCAAAGCCGCTCTGGTACGAGTGGTTTTGTTATTGAAGTAAGGGATAGAAGAAATAGCTGAACCAAATTTAAAATTTAGATATTGGTCAATGACATTCAACGCTGGTTTTGAAAGAGTCTTTGTTTCCATTTGTACTACTATTATACCTGAAGATTTAGTTTGCAGGACTTGATGGTTTCCATGATTGCTATACCTTTTGCATTGAGTAAGCCATGATCCTCTGTAATACTTCCAGCACTTTGGATACGTAGAAGATCAGAATTCAAAACGGTATTTTGATATACGACGACTTGGTAATCTTTTGATTCTAGGGAAGTGCAAGCATTATCAAATATACCCTGAACATTTTTTGTGACACGTTGGATGATTTGTGCCCCATCGGTAACAGCGATGATATTTTCTGTAATAGGAGAATCAAGCAAAGCCAATAGGTGAGCCTCAAAAGTTGTGAGACCTACAGCACCTTTTTTCCTAGCTTCTTCTTGTAAGTTTGATTCAAAAGTAGTAGAAGCAGGTTGGCGAGCATTGACTTCAATGAGATATACACGTTTGCTCTTTTCATCAATGATAACATCTACACCAAAAAGTCCGCGCCAGCCGTCTTTTTGAAGTTTCGTTCCAATATCTTTGACTATGTTTTCTATGCTACTGCGACTATTTTCAGATAACACATTGTGAGCAAAACCCCAATCGTTACCGATAGTGCTGAATTCATTGTCCGTAAAAGGTTGAAGACCTGTAATTTGATAACTGATATTTCCCATCAAGATTTTGTCTTTTGCTACAACAGCATTGACGGTGAAAGATGGTCCCTTGATGAAAGAAGAAAGGCGAGCCATACGTTCTGGGAATTTTTCTTGAAGAGCAGAAAGTTCCTCGCGAGTCTTTATGAGGATAGTTCCGTCGCCTGTATGACCATGTGCCCATTGAATAATGAAAGGATCATTTTTCCAAGAAATAAATTTGGCTTGTTTTGCAGTATGTGATGGTAAATATTTTGTACCCAATTCTCCAAGCCAACGGATTTGTGAAAGTTTGTTTTCAACTCTTTCTGCTAAATAAGATTTGGGATTGATTGTGTGCCAATGGTTGACTCCGATCTGTGATTCTACACGAAGGGTGTTTTTAAAGACGAGTAAGCAAGAATCAGGAGTTATAAGCTTGACTGTTTCTGGATGAGCTAGAAGTTCGGTGGTACCGAGTAGATCAGAAGTAGGACTTTGGATAAGATGAACAAAATCGGGGTATAACTTCTTTATTTTCTCACTATAAGCGGTCTTATTGGAGACAACGATGTATTTTTCACTTGGAGCCATGCCGAGAGCCCTTTCTATATCGCGAGTGATATATATGATAGTTTTTTCGGTGTTAATCATGGTTCACAGTCTAAAGTTTATTACGCCAAGATGCAAGGTCGCGTTTTGACTTCATTTTTGGTAAGGTATCGGTATGGCTATATTTTCAGTAACGGCAACACCGATAGGTAATCTTGAAGATATTACACTTCGAGCTTTGAGTGTTTTGCGTGGGGCGGATTTGATTCTTTGTGAAGATACCAGAATGACCAAAAGACTTTTGGATCGTCACGATATCTATGTTCCGACAAAGTCGTATCATACTCATAGTAAACTTTCACGAAAAGAAGAAATAGTTGGCTTACTCAAAGAAGGAAAAAATTTGGCTTTGGTCTCTGATGCTGGTACTCCAGGCATTTCTGATCCAGGGATTGAACTTGTAAAATATATTAGACAAGAATTGGTAGCGGAGATAAGTGGTGGTTCTGTAAAAATAGAGGCAATACCCGGACCCTCAGCTTTGACTACAGCTATTTCTATTTCCGGAGTCCCTTGCGCGGATTTTACATTTTTGGGATTTTTGCCACATAAAAAGGGAAGAGAGACTTTATTTAAAGAAATTGCAATTTCAGAGAGAACAATGATTTTTTATGAATCCCCACATAGGATTATTAAGACCTTAGAATCTCTGATTGAACACGTCCCCTCAAAAAAAGTTACAGTTTGTCGTGAACTTACAAAAATGTTTGAAGAAGTAGTGAGTGGTAGTGCTCTAGAAGTGAAAGAATATTTTGATAAAAATACCGATAAGGTCAGAGGCGAGTTTGTTGTTATCGTCTCATAGGTTATAATGGCAACATGTCAAAACGCCAAGTCATAATGTTATTGGGAGTAGCGGTTATTTTTTTACCATTTTTAGGTTTTCCTTCGTCTTGGGATAATATTATTAGTATAGTTTTGGGTCTTCTCATTATCGTAGTTTCTTATAAATTGATTCCTTCGGTAAAATCCAGCAAATCTGTTATTCAGCCAGTTACAAATTCTGTTCCACAAAAAGAATCAACAGTATCAACCGATTTACCTTTTGTAGATCATAAGTCAGATCAGGAAAGCGTCTCTGTTAATAGTATTAAATAATAATTGAAATTCTAAATGAGACTATGGCAAGATAATGGAGCAACAAGAGTATTTGCCATCATGATAGGTGCTTTACTCATTGTTGCTTTGGGTCTTCTCATACTCTGGCTTTTGCCAAAAGATAGGATTGATTATTCTCTTGGTCTTGAAAATCTAGAGACCGATAGTTTGACTGCTTCTGTTACAGATGTATTACCTGCACCTTTTGTAGTTACACATGTATCAACGCCAAAAGCTGTCAAAGCTGTATATATGACTAGTTGGGCAGCGGGTAATCAAAAGTTTAGAAAAGAACTCTTTGACCTTGTTGATAATACGGAGATAAATTCTGTAGTTATTGATGTAAAAGATTATTCTGGCCGTATCAGTTTTCCTATGGACAATCCAGAGATAAAGAAAAGTGGTGCAGTGGAAAAACGTATACCAGATATAAAAGAATTCATCGGTAAACTTCATGATAAAGGAGTCTATGTGATCGCTAGGATTTCTTCTTTTCAAGATTCGTATTTGATAAATGTTCATCCAGAATTGGCAGTTAGAAATGGGGAAGGAAAGATCTGGCAGGATTACAAGGGGGTGAAGTGGCTTGATGCTGGAGCAGAACCAGTTTGGGAATATTTGGTAACTATCGGCAAAGAATCTTACGCTGTTGGTTTTGATGAGCTCAATTTTGATTATATAAGGTACCCTTCAGACGGTAATATGAAAGATATAGTTTATTCTTGGAGTGATGGTAGGACTAGACAAGAAGTAATGAAATCCTTTTTCTTGTATTTGCGAGAACAGTTTGCGACCAGTAGCATCCCTTTGTCAGCAGACCTCTTTGGGCTCACGACTAGTTCTGATGATGACCTCGGCATTGGCCAGAACCTTTCAGATGCTTTGATGTATTTTGATTATGTCTCTCCAATGGTTTATCCATCTCATTTTTCTTCTGGATATTTGAATTACACTAAGCCAGCAGACCACCCTTATGAGGTTATAAAGAATTCTATGGATCAAGGTATTTTGAAGGCAAATGCAGTGATGGCTCCTTCTTCAAAGATTCGTCCTTGGCTTCAAGCCTTTGACCTCGGTGCTGTATATACTCCAGCTATGGTCCGTGCTCAGATACAAGCGACTTACGATTCTGGATTGGATAGTTGGATGCTCTGGAATGCTGGAAGTGTTTATAATAAAAAATCTTTGTTGGGGAAGTAATTATTGTTGTGTCATTCCCGCCTTCGCGGATAAGCTTCGGCAGGAATGACAACCATTGCTTTCTTCTACAACTGTGGTACTATTCTTCATCAGACGCACTATGAAAGTATGCACGATTGTTTAAGGTTACCTATTTGGAGTAGGTGATTTTTTAATTAAATAATTGAAACGGCAGATGATCGTGGTGTGTGGAGGAAAATTAGTTATGTCATTATCATGTACGTGCAGAGTTCCTGTCGGCGTCAATGGAAAAAAGGTGATGTTTTCGATTGACGGTCGTCATGGTACAAGGGTTCAGAAGTTTCTTCGTGATGGAGGTAGTTTCAGTAATGAGGAATCTCTGAAAAAGTTTGTTGATAATGAGACGGATGGTCGTGTGGCGAGAGGGTTTTTTACCAGCCGTAGTATGCAACGTATGAGCACAGGGGTTACCTAGAGGTTCTGGGTGACCAAATCAACCCGACGTATGAGGAACGTCGGGTCTTTTTTTACCAGAAATGTTGTGCGATATAATGTTGCCGTTCATAAAATCTTTTTGTGATATAATTTGGTGAGTATGGACGAGAATAGAATAACCTATTTCGGAGAAACTGATGCCCGTAATAAACGGGTCAAATTTGGCATCAAAGCCAAGGATCGTACTCGTCATGTCTATGTGATCGGAAAGACTGGTATGGGAAAGTCTACAATGCTAGAGAATATGGCCGTGCAGGATATCATGGGTCACGAAGGTATGTGCTTTATAGATCCACACGGAAAGACTGCAGATTTGTTGCTGGAGTATGTTCCAAAGGAACGTATTCGTGATGTTATATATATTGCACCATTTGATACGGATTACCCTATTTCATTTAATGTTCTTGAAAGTGTAGATCCTCAAAAGAGACACTTGGTAGCCTCTGGTCTTATGAGTACTTTCAAAAAGATTTGGGAGGATGCTTGGTCTGCCAGAATGGAATATATTTTGACCAATACTCTTTTGGCCTTACTTGAAGCACCTGGTTCTACTTTACTCGGAGTAAACAGGATGTTGTCTGATAAAGAATATCGTAAAGAGATTGTTTCGCATGTTCAAGATCCGTCGGTCAAAACATTTTGGAATAAAGAGTTTGCTAGTTATACCGAACGTCAGGCTGCAGAAGCTGTACCAGCTATTCAAAATAAAGTTGGACAATTCACTGCCAATCCCTTGATCCGAAATATGATCGGTCAGGAACATTCTTCTTTTGATTTCCGTGAAGCAATGGACAAAAAGAAAATCATCATCATCAACCTTTCAAAGGGAAGAATCGGTGATGAAAATATGAAACTCTTGGGCGGACTTCTTGTAACCAAGATTTATCTTGCAGCTATGTCACGTGCTGATGTTCCAGATAGGACAGCAAAGATGTTGCCAAATTTCTATCTTTTTGTTGACGAATTTCAAAACTTCGCTAATGCTTCTTTTGCAGATATTCTCTCTGAAGCTAGAAAATATAAACTCAATCTAACTATTGCTCATCAGTATATAGAACAGATGGACGAGATAGTTCGTCCAGCCGTCTTTGGTAACGTCGGAACAATGATTGCTTTTCGTGTAGGCGCCACTGATGCTGAAGCTTTGGAAAAAGAATTCGCACCAATCTTTGTTCTTGAAGATTTGGTCAATCTAGGTTTTGCTCAAATATATCTCAAATTGATGATTGATGGACTTTCTTCACAGCCGTTTTCTGCCACGACTTTACCACCTATTGCTCATCCAGAAGTTTCTTATGTAAAAGAGATCATATCTGCTTCTCGTGAACAATTTGCTAGACCTAGAGCTGAAGTTGAGCAGATAGTTATGGCTTTTCATAATCCTGTTGCAAAGCCTCCAGTTACTAAGACTGTTCCAACGGTTAAAACCTCTATACCCAGTACGATTCCAAGTCCTGTAAATAAGGAGTCGGCTACGATTAAGGTGGTGCCAAATTCAAACCCTGTAAATAAAGAAGTGGTTCCTATTAAAGCTGTAGAAAATATTCCTAAACCGCCAACTATTAATACTGTAGTTAATTCAAACGTTTCAAAGTCGCCAGTTGTTAATTCGGCGGTTAATTCAAATGTCTCTCAATCTGTTGTGTCAGCCTCAAATCCAGAGCCGGCCGTTACTTCTTCAAAGTCCATAACTAATTCAAGTGCCCCTAAATCTGTAAGTGCTCCAATTCAACAAGTGTCAAAACCTCCACAATCAAAACCTTCTCCGTCAATGCCTTCAATAAATTCGCATCATCCTTTGGAAGATCATACAAAGCCAGTCTCCTTGCATACATTAGCGGCAAGGCATGCTCCTAGAAATGATCCCAAGGTCCCAACACCAAAGAATGTTAATAGTCTGAAAGATGCTTTGTCAGCTGCTCTAGGTAAAACTAATATTGAAAAAAAGGATTCAGTTGTTCCGCAACAAAAACCTGTGAATGTTGGAATTGTCAAACCTGTTCCTCCAACTAATATTTCACCAGCATCAATTCCTGCAAAAGAAGTGCCAAAAGAAGTTCCAGAAGATCTATTAAAGAAGGTCTTGAAAGATGACTAAATTTATGGAATTATGAAGGTATGAAGCCAAGGCGCATACTCATATTTTCTCTCGTATATTATCCTCGTCTTATTGGTGGGGCAGAAGTTGCCATAAAAGAGATAACAGATAGGATTTCTCCGGAAGATGTGGAATTTGATATGGTAACTTTGCGCAAGCATTCACCAGCTTTTGAACGTATTGGTAATGTTAATATCTATCGAGTTGGTTCAAAGATATTTCCATTTTCAAAATATTTATTTATATTCCTGGCATATTTCAAAGCTTTAGAATTACATAAGAAAAATAAATATGATGCCATCTGGTCCATCATGGCCAATTATGCTGGATTTTCTGCACTTTTCTTTAAAAAGAAAAATCCAAAAGTACCATTTATCTTAACTTTACAAGAAGGGGATTCATTTGATCATATTCGTAGAAGGGTTGGGATTTTCTATCCACTTTTCAAAATGATCTTTGAACGTGCCGACCATATCCAAACCATTTCAAAATATTTGGCAAATTGGGCAAAAGATATGGGCGCAAGATGTCCAGTGACCGTCGTACCAAACGCTGTTGATTATGAATTATTCTCAAAAGATATTTCTGTAGAAGAAGCTAGTCAATTAAAAAATAAACTTGGTAAAAAAGAGGATGATGTTTTTCTAATAACCACATCTAGGTTGGTGATAAAAAATGCCGTGAATGACATAATTCAAGCTCTGGAGTATCTTCCAGGTAATATAAAATTTTTGATTCTCGGCACTGGTTATGAAGAAAAAAATCTCAAGAAGCAAGTTGTTGATTTAAAATTAGAGTACCGCGTCAAATTTTTGGGATTTGTACCACATGCTGAAATGCCGAAGTATTTACATATAAGTGACGTCTTCATCAGACCATCTCTATCTGAAGGTTTTGGTAACTCTTTTATTGAAGCCATGGCTGTAGGCATTCCTGTTATAGCAACACCAGTTGGTGGTATTGTAGATTTTCTGAAAGATGGTGAAACGGGACTTTTGTGTGAAGTTAATAATCCAAGAAGTATTGCTCAGAAAGTTGATAAGATAATCAAAGATAGAGAATCAAGAGAATATATTGTGAGACAAGCGAAGGAGATGGTGAAGAAACATTACCAGTGGGACACTGTCGTAGAAAAGATGAAGGAGATTTTTCTATCAGTTTCTACAGTTGAAGTCTCTCGTCAAGAAATGAAAAATAAGCTTAATTCTGCTAGACTTAAATTATGAAAATTTTAATAGCAACCGGAATATACCCACCTGATATTGGAGGGCCTGCTACATATTCACAATTGCTTCGAGAAAAATTACCGGAGAAGGGAATTCAAGTTAAAATTTTGACCTTTGGAGAAGTTCGTTATTTACCAAAAGTTATCAGACATCTAGTCTTTTTTTGTAAAGCAATGATTAGGGGTCGTGATGTAGATATAATCTTTGCACAAGATCCAGTTTCGGTCGGCTTTCCATCATGGTTGACAACTTTCATCATGCGTAAAAAATTCTTTATACGTGTAGCTGGTGATTATGCTTGGGAACAAGCTGTACAAAGATATGGTATCAAAGATAATATTGATGATTTTCAAAAAAAGAAATATGGTGCAAAGACAAGTTTTTTGCGAATGATCCAGAGGTTTGTCGTTGGTAGAGCGGATACAGTATTTACACCTAGTATCTATTTTAGGGATTTGGTAGCTGGATGGAATAAAAAGCAAAAAAGAGTTTTCCATATTTATAATGGAATTGATATGTTGCCGGTGACTCAAAGTAAAGAAGATGCACGAAAAGTGCTTGCGATTCCTAGTGATACAAAAGTTTTAGTAACTATTGGAAGACTTGTACCATGGAAAGGCTTTTTCGGTCTGATAGATGTTGTCGGGGATTTGCAAAAGGTTTCTTCACAATATCGTCTGTATATTGTTGGTACTGGTCCAGATAAGGAATCTTTGAAGAAATATATCTCTGAAAGAGGTCTTGATGAAGTGGTTTTTCTCACTGGAGCAGTCCCTCGTGAGAAAGTCTTTTCATATTTGGTAGCTTCAGATGTGTTTGTGCTAAATACGTCATTTGAGAGTTTCTCATTCCAAATAGTTGAGGCAATGCACGCTGGTACGCCAGTTATCTCTACGGATATAGGAAATATTTCTGAAATTGTTGAAAATGGTGAGGAGGGAATACTTGTTGCACCTGATGATAAAAAAGCTTTGAGTGATTCAATCTTGAAAATTGTTAATGATGAACAATTTAGATCGTCTATTATCATGCAGGCTAAAATTAAGTCAAAGATGTTTTCTATTGAAAATACCTTGAATAAGTTATACACTTTTCTCGTTGAATAATACCGTGAATCAAAAACGATTATTAATGATTTCGACCGACAGATTAATCTTTGATGAGAAGAGCGAAGTTCGTGCGCGCCAGATTGAATACGCTAAGAATTGGGACGAAGTACACATTGTCGTCTTTAATCGATACCCCCGGGGGGTATCAGATGCGAATTTGAAAATCTCCCCTAACTGCTGGATCTATTCAACAGAATCATATTCAAAGTTTTTGTACCCATTTGACGCCATCAAGCTTGGTCGTCAGATTATTACTGAACATAAAATCAGTGAAATAACTTGCCAAGATTCTTCTCTGACAGCAATGGTCGGCGTATCTCTTAAAAAGAAGTTTAATATTCCACTGGAGATTCAGATTCATACGGATATCGGTAGTCCATATTTTGCTCGTACTATTACCAATAAGATCCGACTTATGATGGCAAAAAAATATTTGCTGGAAGCGGATAAAATAAGGGTCGTTTCAGAGAGAATTAAAAAATATGTTGAGGTGATTCTTTCCAATAAAGATTGTTGCGGTGATTGTAGGTGCGAAACAGGTAATAGTTGTAAATGTTGCGGTGATAATTGCGCCTGCGATAAGACTTTAATAGAAGTCCGTCCGATAGTTGTAGATACGGAATTTATTAAAAATGCACCGATTACTGTTGATTTGCATAAAAAATATCCACAATTTACAAAGATAGTCCTGATGGCTTCACGATTGGAAAAAGAAAAAAATATTGAATTGGCTATTAGGTCTTGGTCAGAAATTATTAAAATCAATCCAACAGTTGGTTTGATCATAGTCGGTAGTGGCTCCGAAGGATCTAAACTCAAAACATTAATCTCAAAGTTGGGATTAAATAAGAATATTTTTATGGAAAAATGGGTAGATAAAAATATTCTAGCTTCATATTACAAAACAGCTGATCTGTTTTTGGTCACTTCATTATTTGAAGGTTACGGTATGACTCTAGTTGAAGCCAATGCTGTCGGGTGTAAGATTGTCTCTACTGACGTAGGAATAGCAAAAGAAATGAATGCGACGATCGTAGGATATAATACTAAGGAAGTTGCAGATGTGATTGTTTCCAAGATTAGGTAGCAGACGAATTATGAGATTACTGATAATAACCCAAAAAGTAGATAGAGAGGATCCAGTATTGGGTTTTTTTCATGGCTGGATAGAAGAATTTTCAAGACGCTTCAAAGCGGTCGTTGTTATTTGTTTATCAAAAGGTAAATATGAATTACCTGGAAATGTTGCTGTTTTATCACTTGGTAAGGAAAAGTGGCAAAGTAAGGCCAAGTATATTTTTTTATTGTTCTATTTTTCTTTGAGATATTCCAATCGTTATGATGCTGTCTTTGTTCACATGAACGAAGAATATGTCGTCTTGGCTGGTTGGTTGTGGAGAATAATGGGAAAGAAGGTTTTCATGTGGCGCAATCATCCTCATGGAAATACCATGACAGACATAGCTTCAATCTTTTGTAATAAAGTTTTCTGTACATCAAAATATTCTTATACAGCAAAATACAAGAAAACGACGCTTATGCCTGTAGGTATAGATATGAATAAATTCAAGGTTGATAATTCTAAACCTAAGATAAAAAATTCCATTCTATTTCTAGGAAGAATAGCAAAGATAAAGAATGTTCATATTTTTGTTGAAGCTTTAGGTATGTTGAAAAAAAGCGGAATAATCTTTACGGCTGATATATATGGAGATGCTTTACCAAAAGATACTCAATATTTTGAAGAGATAAAGTCAAAAGCAAAAGAGCTTGGTCTTAATAACATGCTTAAATTTATGAGTGGAGTACCGAACTATAAAACACCAGAAATTTATAATAGTCATGAAATATTTGTTAACCTGACTCCTAGTGGCGCTTATGATAAGACTATATTTGAAGCAATGGCTTGTGGATGTTTGACTTTGACTACCAATGATAATCTGAAAGAACAGGTTGATGGAAGGTTGAGTATAAAGAGTATTGAAGTATCAGAAGTTGTGAAGCAATTGGACGAAGTCTTGTCTTTAGAAGAAGAGAGTAAAAAGAAGATTATTTCCAATTGTGTTAAGTTTGCTGAAACACAGAGTTTGACGAGTCTCGCTTCCAAGATTGCAGAAACTATCTAATTAACCTATTATAATCCCCATGAGTAAACTCATTCCAAGTTTTTGGTATCTCTTAAGAGAGAAGATGAAAGGACGAAATTTTATTTACGAGTTTTATTTCAAAGGTAAAAGAACTATTGATGTTGGTTGTGGTGGCGGTCAATTTTTGGCATTTGATAAGAAATTGATACACGGTGTAGATCTGAACGAAGTTGTGGTCCAAAAACTGGCTAGCGATGGTTTTATGGTCAAAGTTGCTAGTGCCGATAAGATCCCGTATGAAGATGGGAAGTTTGAAATGGCTCATTGTCATAATGTTATAGAACATCTTATCCCTAAGACCGCTCACGGAATGTTATGCGAATCTGCAAGAGTTCTGAAAAGGGGCGGTATGTTGGTACTTAGTTCCGAAGTTATAACCAGAAAATTTTGGGGAACTTTCGGTCACACCAGACCTTATCCTCCAAGTGCTGTTAAAAAATTGTTACGCGAAGATAGTAGGGAAGAATTTGAACCGATTTCCAGCCTTGAATGGGTCGGAGTATTTTATTTAGGTGATTATTATTCCAACAGAGTTATGTATTTGATTTCCGCTTTTCTGGGTTATTACACACCACTTTTCAGACGGGAATATTTTTTGGTTTTGAGAAAAAAATAAGATATTTATGGTTGATTGGACAATAAAAAAATATATAGAATTGAATGATAAATATCCAACGCATACGAAGTTGGTCCGCTTTTTGATTTCTGGTGGTACAGCTACTTTTGTAAATATTGCTTTGTTGTATGTTTTTACTGACGTATTTGATATATGGTATATAACATCTGCAATAATGGCTTTCGTTATTGCTTTTGTTGTTAGTTTTACTCTTCAGAAGTTTTGGACATTCCAAGATATGTCAAAAGAGGGTATGCACCGTCAGGCTATTATATATTTTACGATGGCATCTTTTAACCTTTGTCTGAATGCTGGTTTATTGTATTTATGTGTTGAATATATTGGCCTTCATTATTTATCTGCTCAGATTTTGATAAGCATTTTGATTGCAATTGAAAATTATTTCGTTTATCAGTTTTTGATTTTTAGAAGGACTATTTTGATAAAACCATGATTATTCCAGAATCAAGATTATTTTCTTATTCAAAAGAATTGAGAGTTATTCTTATATTATTACTAACCTTTTTTGTGATAAGGATATCGGGTGTCTCCATATCTTATTATCAAGATGAATGGAAAAATGTATCCTCGGCTTCAAGTGTTGAATCGGCTGGAGCTTTCTTTGCTCATCCGCCTTTGATGCAAATGTGGTTTGTCGCTGGGTATGCGATATTTGGTGAAAATAATTTTAGACTATTTCCAATACTATTCTCTGCGATGACGCTTGTCCTTCTGTATATTGTTGTGAGGAAAAGATTTGATAATACAACAGCTTTATTGTCAGCATCTCTTTTTACGGTAGTTTTTTATAGCATCTGGGGTTCTCTAATGGTTGATGTTGATGGCCCAGTGATGCCTTTGCTGTTTTTGCTTGCAGTATATTGTTACGATGAGTCCAATCTTTCAGCGGATAATTCTAAGCGTAAATGGTTTATATTACTTCTTTTGTCATGTCTTGCTGGATTTTTGATAAAACTTAGTTTCATTTTAGTTGTTGGAGTTTTCTTATTGGACTATGTCTGGACTAATTGGCGCAGTTTAACTTTGAAGAAATGGGTGGTCTTGGCTGGATCTCTGGGTGGTTTCGGTATAATTTATGTCGTTGCTCTTTATGTCATCCAAGCTATTTATCCTGCATTTAGTATTGATTTTATGCTTGGTCATGCCAATCAATTTGTTCCTGATATTGGAAGGGATTATACACAAATAGTTGTTCAAGGAGTAAAAGCGATTTATTATCTTTCTCCACTTTTGATTGTGCCATTACTATTTTTATCAAAAGAGATTTTTAGAAAAACGCGCATATTTTTCATATATCTTTTGGTCGGTTTTCTATTCTATTTCGTCATCTTTGATTTCTCTAGGGGGGTGTTGGATAAATATTTGATATTTGCGACGATACCTCTCGCTGTTATATCCGGAGCTATTTTTGCCAGTCTTTTCAAGAATTTTAAACCTTCTTTGAAGAGTCTGAAAATACCAATAATTATTTCGGTTGTTGTCGCAGTCATTCTCATTGCTATCAATTTCTTACCTCACGCTGTAATGCCTTTGTATCCAAAGACAGAGTGGTTCTCTAGAGTTTTGCATGGTCAATGGAATTTCCTTAACCCGTTCAATGGTGGTTCTGGTCCAATTGGCTTCTACGTTTCTTTCTTATTTATCGCAGTCTCGTTTATCTTTTCAGCAGTAGTGGGTTTGGTTGGTCTTATAAAGAAAGATTGGAGACAATCTTGTGCAATTATTCTTATTGCTATTGGTTTGGTTTATAACATTGTTCTTGCAGAGGAACTGATGTTCGGAAAGATTAATGGAAATTCTACAAAATTACTCGCCACAGCGGTTTCTTTTATAACCAAAACTGATTCAATAAAGAAGGTAATGTCATACAACAGTATTGGTATTCGTGAGTTGTCTCCAACTGGGAAATGGTATATGAGGTTTTATGCCGCTCCACAATTTGAGAGTAATCATCGTAAAGTATTCGCTGACTTCAAAGGGCAATATTTGGTAGTAGATATTCCACATATAAGTGAGAGTATTTTCTATGGAAAGTTCTTGGCTAAATGTGATGTTATTTTTGAATCTAGATCAGGAAAGATAACCGCTAGAGTTTATGATTGTCTGGACAGTAAGAAGATTATTGATAGTATATAATCACTATGAAGAAAGACTTTTGGAAAAGATACTATTACGATTATTTAGATTCCTTCGTTTCTTTTCTTGTACCTGTAAATGCAAAAGTTCTTCATCTAAATCAGAATGAATTTGATACGGCAAATCTTTTCTCAAATTCTTCTAAGTATGATTATGTGGTCACTTCTGACACTCTGGGTAATATTCGTGATATAGAGTTGTTCCTAAGGGGAACCAAGAAAATGCTTACAGATGACGGAAGAGTTGTTATAACTCAATATAATGCCCTTTGGGAGCCTATTTTGAGGCTTGCTTCTGCTTTGGGGTTGAGAAAAGCCGTTATAGAACAGAACTGGCTTTCAATGTTAGATCTAAAAAACTTTGCTTATTTGGCTGGTTTTGAAGTTATAAAATCTGGTACAAAATTGATTTTACCTGTTTATATTCCGATCCTATCATTCGTTTGTAATAAATTTTTGATGAATATTTGGCCATTTTCTCATCTTGGTCTTTTTCATTATATTGTTGCAAGAAAGTCCGGATTAAAGACAGGTGATAAACCATCTATATCTATTGTTGTCCCTGCTAGGAATGAAGCTGGAACAATAGAAAAAATAGCTAGAGAATTGCCAGAATTAGGTTCGTTCACAGAAATAATTTTTATTGAGGGTAATTCAACCGATAACACTTATTCTGAAATACAAAGAGTTGTAAAGATTTTTGGTAAGACAAAGAAAATCAAGTTTGCAAAACAAAGTGGAAAAGGAAAAGGTGATGCTGTCAGAAAAGGTTTTGATATGGCAACTGGTGATATTCTCGCTATATATGATGCTGATATGACAGTTCCAGCTGATGAAGTCGTCAAATTCTATGAAGCTATCGTCAGTAATAAAGGGGATTTTATTAATGGGTCTCGTTTGGTCTATCCTATGCAAAAGGAATCAATGCGAGTTTTGAATTTCTTTGGAAATAAGTTTTTCAGTTTGGCTTTTAGTTGGATTTTGGGACAACCACTCAAAGATACACTTTGTGGTACAAAAGTCTTGTGGCGTAGTGATTATGAAAAAATCAAACAAGGCAGAACTTTCTTCGGTGATTTTGATCCTTTTGGTGATTTTGATCTCCTGTTTGGTGCAGCAAAATTAAATTTGAAAATTATTGATATGCCAGTTCATTATGGAGAACGTGTCTATGGCACGACCAACATAAGTCGTTGGAAACATGGATGGTTACTCTTGAAGATGACAGTTTTCGCTTCAAAAAAGATGAAATTTTTGTAGTACCCGTGTTATTTTTTGACAGCAAAAATATTTTTGAATGATTCACCTTTGGGGAAAGTCTGAATAAATTCTTCTATATTTGTTATTGGTTGAATATCTTTTTTATTTTCATCTATTAGAGAAAGCGAAAAGCCAAGTCCCGCTAGGTTTTCAAGATATCTTTGAGCATTGCCACCTAGTCTGGCCATGGCTTTTGGATAGACTTCAGTGAAGATTATCAAGTTAGGGCTTTTTTGTATTGTTTCTCGCATACCTTCTAGTGCCAAGAATTCAGCTCCTTCTATGTCTATTTTTATAATATCTATCTTTGGCGAACCAAATTGTTTGAGAGAATTATCTAAAGTATCCAATTCTATTGTTAATCCTGGTTTATCTTTGTCATAGACTAGAGAATGATGACCTTTATTATTTGGATCTAGATACAATGTATTTGAACCTTTTTTGTCGGACAAACCAATTTTTTGTGCTTTTACATTTGTAAGTCTATTGACCTCAATATTTTTTTGAAGAAAAGAGTAGTTTCTATTTTCTGGTTCGTAGGCGAATATTTTGCCGTTTGATCCAATGTGTCCGCTAGCTATTATGGTGTAGTATCCGATATTTGCACCGATATCAACTACGGTAAAACCATTTTTCAGTGATTTTCGGAATAGCTCTATCTCGGTATCTTCAAAACTTCCTAGAGCAAGTGTTCCTGACACTGCCACATCAGTTTGATCCAGTATGATAGTACCTTCTTGGATATTTATCTGTGGGGGGATCTTGGATAAGATGATCTTATTTAGAATTGTTTTTAGAATTGGTACAAGTGATGCTGTACGGTAGATTTTTGCTGGTATAGAGGGTGGTAATAGACCAATGATCTTTGTTAAAACCGAAGCGTGTCTATCGGATTTGAGAGCTTGTTGTTTCGGCATAAATGATTATAATTACACGGTTAAAGATTTATATGAAAGCCTATAGAGATATTATCATCATACCGACCTATAACGAGAAAGACAACATAGGCAAAATAATTGAAAAAGTTAGTGGGCTTTATCCTGAGCTGGAAATATGGGTAGTTGACGATAGTTCACCTGATGGAACAGCAAAGATTGTCTCTACAATCATGAAATCCAATCCAAAGGTGAGTTTGATTGTCCGTAAAGCAAAGACTGGTCTAGGCGATGCTTATAAAGATACTTTGATCAAAATCCAAAAAATGGGTGATGTTAGGAGTGTAATAACGATGGATGCTGATGGTTCTCATAATCCTTTGAAGATAAGAGAACTTCTAGATTCGCTTCAAAAAGTTGATTTGAGTATTGGTTCTAGATATACGAGCGGCGGTGGTGGAATGAAGGGTATGGGCATGTATAGGAATTTTTTGAGTATGGGTGGCAATCTATATGCTAGGATTATTATTGGTTTTGGTATCAATGATTCTACTGCTGGTTTTGTAGCCTTCAGGAGAACTGCTTTGGACGGTATCAATATTCCTGCTATTGCTAGTGCTGGTTATTCTTATCAAATAGAATTCAAGAATACTTTACTTGAAGCTGGAAGAAGTTGGAATGAAATTCCTATTACTTTTGTTGATCGTATAGTAGGTACATCAAAAATGTCTGGAAGGATTATCAAAGAGGGAATTTTGACCCCTTGGAGAATAGCGGCTCGTAAAACATTCAAATGGTCACATTTCAAAGAGGTTTTGAAAAAAGCTTTACTGATTTCTACTGTGCTCTGTGCTTTTATGTTTGCTCTTTTCCATTTAAAAGAGAGTCCACCTGTCTGGTATGACGAAGGCTTGTATATTCAGGATGCTGTAAACCTTGTCCAAGATGGAATCGTAGGAGTTAGGTTTTCTCCAGATATTATCCGTCATGTTTCGGAGTTTAGTGTTGGTTTTCCATTGACTTATTCTTTGGCCGGATTTTTCAATATTTTTGGAATAGATATTTTCACAGCACGTTTGCTTATGATTTTGTTTATTTTAGGTCTTATCATTTCTAGTTATTTTCTCATAAAGAAACTATATGGCAGAAATATAGCGATAATTTCTACAATTTTATTGTCTACATTTCCACCTTTATATGGTAATGGTAAAAGTGTATTAGGTGAGACACCAGGATTGTTGTTTTTAGTCTTAGCTTTATTGTTTGTTTATTTAGCTAGAACAAAATTTGGATCAAGGAATAAATATATCGTGTTTGCTGGTTTATTTGTTGGTTTGGCTGTAGCTACAAAACCATTCTTTCTTATATTGATTCCAGCGCTTATTGTTGGTTTGTTTTCCAGTAGAAAAATTATGCAGATTAAGATGTCTGATCTATATCTAGGTTCAATAGCTACGTTGATACCGATAATTATTTGGCTGACAACCCAGTTCCAATCAGGAGATTCATTCTTGAAGATTTTTTCTTTCTACGCCAACCCCTATCAAGTTTCTAGTATTATTAGCATAGTCTTTAATAGTATTAAAAGTCTATTTACCAGTGTAGGCCCGCTATATCTTATGGTGGTATTGTTTGTCTGGTTGGTATCTTTGATAATTAAGTTTAAGAGACGTTCAGAAATTTCTCCAGAGGAAATAACAGCCTTCACTTTTTCTGTTCTCTGTGTTTTGGCTTATTTGAGAATATCAGGAATCTTTAGATACCTTTATCCAGCTCAAGTGATTTCTTTGATTTTCTTTCCATCAGCTTTAGCTTACATACTAAATACATTTTCAACTTCATGGTTTGATAATACGAAAAAGAAATTTGTAACGCTTGGTTTGGCTATTGTATTTATACCACTGACATTTCTCGGTATATATCAAGTTCTCTTCAATTCTTGGGTTGCTGAAGCTTATGGATCAAATAAGACTGCTGATTGGCAAAATTACTTTGAGAAGTTACCCTCAAAAGAATCCGTTTTCTTTTACGATACTCCTGAAGTTGCGATCTTTATGAATGGTAGTAATTATTATCAATATATAGAACCAGCGCCAAGTATGAAGATTGGTACTGAAGAATTGGATGTTATACGTCAAGGTATAACCGATAAAGTAGTTATTACTACAGGTAGATTGAGCGGACTTGATCAGAGCCTGTTTGTAAAATATAGTTTAGACAAAACCTTTTACAAATATTCTATTTTGAAAAAGATTAAGAAATAGGTTTCTTTAGTTCCAATATTACGATACCAAGAAAAAATGGTCGTAGTAGATATACACGTGCAGATGGGGTAATCTTTTTGCCTATCTTTATCAATTCTTTTTTAGAAAAGAATGTTTGATCAGTCCATGGCCATAGCGAGCGGAATATTTTTGGACGAGTAATAGTGTACCAAGGTGTGAGATATGACCATTTATACGGAACACTGATGAGGGTGGTTCCACCTAGTTTTGTAGCTTTCCAATGTTGCTCTGCTACGAGTAGTGGATTATCAAAATGTTCCATGAGCCCTTGGCTCCAGACTATATCAAATGTCCCCTGAAAAGGGACATCAAGACAATTCCCGTCAATGAATTTGGCATTTGTAACTCCATATTTTTTTGCGCAATCTTGCGATATTTTCAAAGCTTCTGGAGAAATATCTAAACCTACCAAACCCTTCATTTCTTTTGCTAAAGAGATCGTCAGTGTAGAAGTACCGCAACCAAGTTCTAGAAATTCCGTTTGCCCGTTGATATGCTTTCGCAACATTTTACGAAAGAAACCGTTGTAGACAAAACGTCCGTAATCTACAAAATAAGACAGTCTGTTTTTATGTAGCCAAATATTTTGCCAAATGTCTCTATGTTCTCTAGTGTTATTTCGGTGTTCCATAAAATTTTTATTTAATATGCTGATTATATTATCATGAAATCATTTGAATCGTTGAATAAATAATACCCAAATACCGATGATACCATCGCGGTATTTTATCTTTTTACCATTCTCAATAGTTCTTGGATTATGAGATATTGGTACTTCTGCTATTTTGAAATTATTTTTGACCAAGCTAGTCGAGAATATTAGTTCGGATTCAAATCTACCCGAAACAAAGAGGTGACCAGCTTTCTTCGGAAAGAGTTTATAACAAGTCCAAAGGTCGGTCAATTTTGAACCGTAAAGTATATTGAATTGTTTTGTTATGAACCAGACTCCAACTCGTGGAATATACATACCTTTTCTTTTTTCATGGTGGATGTTTCTTGATCCATATATAATGTCGGCTTTACCTTTGTTGAGTTCGTTTATAAGTAGAGGAATTTCTTTTGGGTTATATTCTAGATCAGCGTCTTGTATCAAGATATAATCTCCAGAACTGTTTTCTATACCTGTTTTGACGGCGCTACCTTTTCCTTGGTTTTTTGTGTGGTAAATAATTTTCAAGCGATCCTTGTAGTCATCTAGAATCTTTCTAGTATCATCTTGCGATCCATCGTCAACTACCACGATTTCTTTTTTCCAGTTTGACGGTAATGATACCTGTAAAACTCTTTGTAGAAGTTCATGAATAGTAGCTTGCTCGTTGAAGCAAGGTATTATGATGGAAAGAGTTTTCATCGTATAATTGAAGCATGGCGAATGACAAAAGTAAAATATTCTTTTGGGTTTTTGTAATTGTAATTTCTGTTGTATGTTTTGTTTCTTTATTCATTTTTAAGCCGGTTGTTGCTGGTGACGGTTTTTCATATGTAGATACGATCAAGGTTATCCAAGGTGGAAATATTCCAAGTGATTTTGTTCCAAATAGGATGATAGCCAATTTTTATGGTCTTGGACTTATAATCTTGCTATCAAAAATATTTGGAAATGTTGAACTGGGTTGGATTCTTCTAAACATAACACTATTTTTTGTTTCTAGTATTATTTTTTATAAAATAATACGGACCCTCTTTGAAAGTGATAAAACAGCTTTTATTGCTTCACTTTTCTTTGCTACCAATTACGCCGTCATTTCGTTTGGTTTAGCTTATTTGATGGATATTGGAGGTTGGGCTTTCTACTTATTATCCCTCTATTTGACCCTAAAATACGTCCAGACTGGAGATAGAAAGATGTTGTTGTATTCTGCCGTTGTTATTGGTTTCGGAGGTTTATTCAAGGAATATGCCTTTTTGGGAGTTATACCTATTGCTATTGTATTAGCTTATGAAAATTGGCCAAAATTTATTACGATTATAAAAAAAGGATTAGTTCCAGCCTTGATAGTCTTTGTCCCTGCAATCCCAGTTTATTTGGTTGTTTATAAAAAATTTGGTTACACCTATGCTACGTGGCTCTCTTCTAACCAAGAGCATTACGTTTATGCTCATAAGTATATTGAATACATAAAAAGTCTTGGTTCTTTGTATAATTTTCTCGCTTTCTTGTTTATAGGTGGAATATTCTATTTTATTTATAATCGAAAGGAATTGGTGGCAGATAATAGACTTAGAGTTTTTATTATCTCTGTTTCTTTGTCTATACTCCCAGTCTTTATTTGGCCAGCTATAACTCAGAGGATATTATTTATTACCGTTCCAGCCGCTATTGTTATCGCTTCGTTTATGTTCAAAAAATGGGAAAAATATTGGTGGGTTTTCATATTGCCACTTATTTTGTATATTGTAGTTAACTTCAATATGAATTACGTCCTTTCCAATTTTAATCTACCGTTTTAAACATGAAACTGATTTACCTAACTTCAAAAAGATTCCCAGCGACTACGGCCGATCATTTTTTTGTCAAAGAGATGGCCAAAGCTTTTACGAAGATTTTGTCAAAAGATTTTTTACTTGTAGTGGCAGACAACACTTCCGATGAGCTCAAAGATATTTCTTATAAGAGTTTGGAACTCAAAGCTATAAGACGTCTTGGTATTAGATATTTTGTATGGTTGCCATATTTTATTTGGAAAGATGGTCTAAATAATATAGACACATTATTTTTTTCCAACGATGCCAATCTATTATCAATCCTCATTTTTTGGAAGAAAGTTTTTGGTTTGAAATACAAGATTGTTTCTGATTGGCATATGTTGTTTGAAAATTGGCGAGATAGGTTTGTTTCAAAAAATAGTGCAAAAATGATTACAACCACAGATCATTTGAAAGATTTGTTGGTTGCTAGTTCTGGCGTTGATAATAAAGATGTCCTGACTGCTTATGGTGGAGTTGATCTGTTGAAGTTTGATGCTGTTACAGAGTCCGTATCTTCTTTGAGAAATCGTCTAGGTTTACCAGTTGATGCTTTTATCGTTGGTTATATAGGCTTTTATAAGACGATGAAAATGACCAAAGGTTTGGATACTATGATAAATGCTTTATCTTTGATTGAAGATAATAATATAAAGATGGTTTTTGTTGGTGGTAAACCAGATGAGATAGAAGAATATAAGCTTATAGCAAAGAATACTGGCGTTGCTGACAGGATCGTCTTTGTGCCAGTTGTACCAGCCGACGGTATGCCAGCTTATGAAAAGGCCATGGATGTTTTGGTTATACCTTATCCTGACCGGCCTCATTTTAGGAAGTACGGTTTTCCTATGAAAGCTTATGAATATTTGGCTAGCAATAGACCAGTTTTATATTCAAATCTTCCTATAATGAAAGAGGTGCTTGCTGGTTGTGCTATTTCTTTTGAACCAGGATCAAGTCAAGATTTAGCCAATAAAATTCTTGAATTGAAATCAAATCCAAATAAGGGAAGTGAACTCGTAATGAATGCCTCTAAGAAAGTTGTCAGTTGTACTTGGTTGGAGCGTGCAAAAAATATCGTTGAGTTTGTGAGGGGTTAGAGGTGAAATCAGCCCAACTACATCTTTAGTATACTTTTTATCAGTATCTTAATGTTGTCAATTGATTTTTTATTCGTAACTAACTTATAGAGTGGTGATGTTTTAAACGCTTTCCACGTCTTCAGTCCTTGAGTGGTATTAAAACCACAAATTGTTCGCCATCTTTTGTAGACGATTTTATTTAGAGAGTCACTATTATAGATATTAGATTTTATATTTTGTGAGATTATTTTCGATAACCAAATATCCTCTTTTTCTATAAAAGATTTAATAGTCTGATATTCTTTTGGTAGTATGGAATTATGGAGACGAATTTCTTCTTCAGATGGTTTTAGGTCAATTTTATTTAATAATCGAAGTCTAATATTTGTGGCCACATCGGATGTTTCTTTTTTGAAAATTTGCGATGTACTTTTGTCGTGAATACGGTATTTCAATAATACTTTATCAATATTAGCAACGTGGAAAAAATTAGTGCACCTGCTCCAAAGATCATAATCTTCACCGTGATTTAGGTTTTCATTATAGGATAGACAAAATTTATCGAATAGACTTTTCTTTATCATTACTGAAGGATGAATAAGTGATGTGTTAAATAGAAGGCTAGCCCTAATATCTTCAGGATTTGTATAAACTTTATTTACTGTTGATTTACCGTATCCGAACGATTTACACCATGAACCGCATAGACCAACTTCGGGGTGAGAATTCATAAATTCTACCTGTTTTTCTAGACGCTTAGGTAAACTTATGTCGTCAGCATCCATTCTAGCGATATATTCTCCTTTGGCCTCTTTAATACCTAAGTTGAGTGCTTTTGGTAGATTATCATCAGCAGTACGAAATATAAGACGTATTCTATTGTCATTGAATGAATTTATTACATCTAGGCTTTCTTTGTTTGTAGTTGCAGAGATTAAAATTAGTAGTTCAAAGTTTTTGTATGTTTGATCTAAAATACTTTGTATAGCCTGTCCGACGTATTGTTCACCGTTATGAACAGGTAAAATAACACTTATCAACTGTGGTTGTTTTTTATTCATTCTTAAAAATGATCTCAGATTTTTTATTGGTAAAAGAGAATGGAATATGACGCAAATCTTTCAAAGCATCTTTTAGTTTTTCTTGATTCTTCTTTTCACAATAGAATAGGAGACAACCACCACCTCCAGCCCCTAGAAGTTTGCCGCCCAAAGCACCATTTTTAAGTCCAATCTCATAGTATTTATCAATAATACTATTTGATATTGTTGAAGCCACTGTCTTTTTTAGAAGCCAACCTTTGTGTAGTAATTCTCCGAATTTATCTATACTATCGTCTTCAAGGGCATTTCTCATTTCATGGGCAAGTTCTGTCATCTTTCGTAGGGTTGATACAGTTTCTCCGGATTTTTTTATATTATTCTTTTGTTCGCCTAGGATATCATCGGCTGAACGAGTAATCCCGGTGTAAAAAAGTACAAGATTTTCATTTAGTTCCTTCTTTTTCTTAGGAGAAATATTTACGGGCTCCACTATGACCTTGTTATTTGGAAGAAATCTATAAAAATTAAAACCTCCATATGCTGAGGCATACTGATCCTGTTTTCCAATTGGATGTCTGAGTTTGTTTATCTCTATATCACAAGCATAAGAAGCAAGTTCTTCGGGAGTTAGCTTTTTGTGTTTATATGCACTTAGTGCGTTGTATAAACCAACCGCAAAAGCGCTTGATGAGCCCAGTCCAGTCTTTGTTGGCACATCTCCAGAACTAGCAATTTCAAGCCCTGTGATTTTTGTATCAGTGAGGATGGTCCTGAATATATCGTTTTTTAAATCTCTTGCGTCAGTAACTTCTTCAGTTTGGGAATATTTTACTAATAATCTATCAGTGTAAAAGTTTGGATGTAAAAAAATATGGATGTATTTATCGATTGCTGTGCTGATAACAGCACCTTCCTGTTTTTCATAAAAATCTGGCATATCAGATCCACCTCCTGCGAAACTTATACGAAGTGGGGTTCTACTGATTATCATATTAATCAATATTATACTATTCTATCTTTATTTCCAAGCTTTGTTATAATACAAAAATGTTAAAAAATAAGACTATTTTGGTAACCGGTGGTGCTGGATTTATAGGATCCAATACCGTAGAACTTCTTTGTGATCAGGGGTATTCGGTTCGAGTAATTGATGATTTGTCTTTCGGGTTTAAGAAATTTTTGGACCCTAGAGCGAAATTTTATGAAGCTTCAATAGCAGATGAGAAGGTACTAGAAGAAGCTTTATTGGGAGTTGATGCGGTATTTCACTTTGCAGCATCGAGTATTATCAAATTTTCTATTGATGACCCAGCATCTTATTTTGAAAATAATATAATCAATGGCGTTAAGTTGCTCGATTCTATGCGTAAAATTGGAGTAAAGAAAATTATCTTTTCTTCCTCAGCTTCTGTATATGGTGAGCCTGAACAAGTCCCAGTAAAAGAAGATCAGATGAAAAAGCCACTTCAACCTTATGGGGCTAGTAAGTTAGCCTTTGAAGCTGTGTTATCAGCTTATTACCATAGTTTTGGTATAGAGAGTACCTCATTGCGATATTTCAATGCTTATGGCCCAAGAGATGAGCAAATACCTGCTACGAGGGCGGTACCGATGTGGATAAAGGAAATATTGGCGAATGAGCCCATTAAAGTATATTGGAAAGGTTGTCAACTTAGAGATTACGTCTTTGTAAAAGATATTGCTCAAGCACATATAGATGTTCTTGATCTTGGTGGTTGTAACGTCTTCAATGTTGGTTCTGGTACAGGGGTAGTTATGACAGATCTATTGGAAGAAATATTCGAGATTATTGTCAAACGAAATGAGGTTATTGATTTGGGTGAACGTGTAGGCGATCCGATGAAACTTGTTGCGGATACGAGTGCAATATACAAAGCTGTTGGATGGAGACCAAAATATTCTTTACATGATGGGCTTGTAGAAGCAATAAACTTTTATAAGAATCAATGAAAGCTGTAATTTTATGTGCAGGACTTGGTACTAGACTCCGTCCTATAACAAATACGATCCCTAAAGTGATGATTCCTATAGGGGGAAAGCCATTACTTCAACATCATATAGAATGGCTGGTCGGAAATGGAATAAGAGATATAGGGATAAATTTATTTTATTTACCTGAAGTTGTGGTGGATTATTTCGGTGATGGATCAAAATTTGGTGCACGTATACATTATTCGCATCAGAAAACTTTATCTGAAACTGCGAGCGGTTTCAAAAATTTTAAAGATTTTGTTGGCAATGAAAGTTGTTTGATTGTTTATGGAGATAACATGTTTGATTTGAGTGTTTCAGATTTTTCCGATTATCATAAGAAGAAAGGAGGCCTTGCAACTATTGCACTCAAAGAATGGGAAAATCCAGGATCAAAAGGTATAGTTGGCTTGGATAAAGAAGAAAAGATCTTGTGGTTCAGAGAAAAGCCACAGCCTCATGAAATAACAACAAATGTTGGCAATGCGGGAATATACATAGTAGAACCAGAGATTTTTTCTTTCATACCTAGTGATAGAGATTATGATTTTGGTAAGGATATTTTTCCAGCACTTTTGAATGAAGGCAAATTTATTTATGGATACCATTTACAGGGGTATCATATTGATATTGGCTCCCCAGAAGCTTTAGTGAAAGCTCGGGAAGATTACAAAATATTGTTTCCCAATAAGGCAATATTTATTGATCGTGATGGCGTCTTGAATAGAAAACCTAGAGAACATGACTATGTAAAGAATTTCAGCGAATTTTTTTGGAATGATGGGGCTCAAGATCTGATTAAAGAATTTAAAACTCGGGGATTTTTGGTTATTGTTATCAGTAATCAACAGGGAATTGCTAAGGGTAAGGTTTCAGAAAAGTTCATTGAGGATTTGCATAAAAAGATGAACGAAGATCTCAAAACTATCGGAACGAATATCGACGGTTTCTATTATTGCCCGCATCTTGAATCTGAAGGTTGCGTGTGCCGGAAACCTAGCCCAGGACTTTTATTTAAGGCTGAATATGATTATAAGATTGATATGTCTAGAAGTTTTATGATTGGTGATTCCAAAAGCGATATTGAGGTGGGGGACAGGGCTGGATGTTTTACAATTCAAATTGAGACAGATCTAATTGGTGGACGTTCTGTTCTAGATAAGATAATGCAGAGAGATAAATAGTTTTTGGTTGATTTTAGACAAAGAATTATAGTTTTATCCAACTAGAAGGAATAAGACCTGTCTCTTCTTTATTTTTTTCAACAAACCATTTTTGTGGTGTTGTTACGATTTTTTGTGGGTTTGTATTTAACCAAGCACTCCACCAACTAAATGTGCTGTTTGCTGTGATATTATGTTTGCATTGAGTCATAAGGTAGAGTTCTTCAGAATTAGAAAAACCATTTCCAGATACGAATTTGATTGGAATATCAAAAGGTATCTTTAAGTTATTTCTTACCCAATCTATATCATCGGAAAAAACAAATACTTTTAATTTATTACTCGAGACATCATTTGTTATACCTAGTGTGGTACGAATTTTTTCTATTGCTTTTGAGTAGTATTCTAGTGGAATTTGAAGGTAAACTTTTTGGTTCTTTGTTGCCAGGTAGTCAGTTCGTCGTATGTGGAGAGAAACTGATTCAGTATTTTTAATTTCTGAAAGATAGGGGTTTAGCTTTTCTTCGTTAATATTTTTTAGTTGGAATTCTTTTCGTATTATTTTTTCTATAGATTTAAAATACTGTTCACTTTGGAAATAGCCTATAACATGTGTATTGAAAGGATTTAATCTATCAATAAGATTTGCCACTTTCGCGTTGATTGAGAAATTTCCTAATTCGTAAGTCCGAAAATTCTTTCGGTCGTATTCTCTCGTATCTAATAATAGTTTCGTATTATTTTTTATACTCAAAGAACGTCCCATTGCATATTGGAACATTTGATTACCGAGACCTCCTTGTAGTTTAACGATGATCATCTGTGGGATTTAAATCTTTTGCGCTAAAACGTGGTATCCAAAGCATAGTAATTCTTTGGAACCGATATCTTTCTTGTTGTATTTGTTGAGTAAACGCAACATAAGTTTGATCGAAAGTTTTTCAAATATACTTACTTTAGTATTGGAATATTTACTAACAATGTTTGGTACACGACGTATCTCTTGAGCAATATATTCATAGTAGTTTCCATTAGGTATTATCTCTAATACCTTAAAACCGTTAGCTTTGAGCACAGTCTCGTAGAAGTATTTATTGAAGCCAGTCGCAAAATGGTAAGGAGTAAAGTGAGATAGACTGCAAAATGGGGCAGTGATAATCAGTTTGCCGCCAGATTTTAGTAGGCGAGAGAATTCTTTGAAAGCTTCGTTGGGATAAGGGATATGTTCCAGAACCTCAACGCACATTACGGTGTCAAAGGATTTGTCTGGCCTTGGTATTGAACCAATGTCACTAACGATATCTAATTTGGAGTTGTCCCAGCTACCTGGTTGTAGGGCTGATTCGTTGCCTCTACCATCATACTTAGCGAAGTCCTGAGAAGTATATTTGAGATGCTGACAGAATTTTTTGTATTGCAATTCACCAGCGCCGGCATCTAGAATGGATAGGCCCTTAGGTATCTTTTCTAGCGTTGATTTGAGCCAAGTCTCGCGAACTGTTTTGTTATTGGTTCCAATGCTACCATCGGCGAATAGTTTTTTTATAATATTGATCGTCATATCTTTAAGTTATTTTTTAATAAACCAAAAACAACCACAGCCGTAATTTTGAATATTTGCGATTTCTTCTGTAGCATTCTTTATAATTCCAGCATAGCTTGCATTATCAGGAATCAGGGTGAATTCTTTCAGATCGAATCCTGTAAATAATGAAACAATCTGTTTATAGGAGTAAACACGATGGGAATTGAATATAACCTTTGGTTTCCCAATAGGTATAACAAAGAGCAAGCTTCCTCCTATTGCTGTAACCCTCTTTAGCTCATCTATAGCTTTGATGTCTGCTGTGGGATCTATTGGATCACCATATCTCCCTAGTCCTATATGTTCTACTGTATGCATGCATGATATAGAAGTGATACTGTTGTTTTTTAACGGTAATGAAAGAAGATCTCCTTTTCTTGATTCTAAATCACTCAATGTTATCTTTGCTGGACGAAAGTCGTAGAATTTTACGGGTATAAAGGCTGATAGTATTGATGAAAAAGAAAGTGTTGATGATATGTCTACGTGAAATTCTGGGTTAATTTGTTTAACTATCCTAGCCGCCCAAGCAGGATGGTAAATATAGTGAGTATCAAATTTTGTGTCCGCGGTTTTGTCATTCAGTTCTGGTCGTCTATTTTTCCATGAGATTTTAAATCTATAGTCTTTTTTAGACGTAGAATATTGTCGAAATTTTACGAATTCTTTTAAGTAGATTGTATATTTATAGATCTTTTTTATTGAATTGTAGATTTTTGAAGGAATAAATCTTTTTATTTTTGATAAAAAGGAACTATCAGATAGAACTATTTTGTAGCCGGTTGTACCAACCTCGCCTGACTTGACTCGTATAGGTCTGTAAATGTAGTTTCTATATTCAAACCATTCTTTTCCACCTTTTTCACTGGCAATGTACGCAGCATCCTCATCATTTAATAAGTGTAAATATGGCAATATCATTTTGGTTGCCATGATTGAACTTTTACCAATATCTTGAGCCTTACGAACAAACAAGGAATTAATACCATAACGATGTAAATAATATGAATTAGGTAACACAACAAATTTTGCTCCGTTGACGAGTTGTTTGAGAGTAAAACCCCATGCTTCCTGAACCCCTTCTCCATATTCCCAATAACCACCGATTTTCTCCCAACTTTTTTTCGTGTACATGAAGTTACCACCAGGTCCGGGATTGATTGGTCCAGCTAAGAAATCTGCTAGATTCATAACGCCTGGTTTATATGTCCACTTGTGTGTTATTTTATTTATTTTATGTTTTTGAAAATAATGGTATTCACTGAAAGAAGCCATGTCAGCGTTTTCTGAAAGCAAATAGTTTTTCATTCGTTTGATACTTCCTGGAATCAGGACATTGTCTGAATCTAGATTGAAGATAAGGGGATTCTTCGATCTTCTAACACCTATATTGCGACTTGCGGGACACCCAACATTTTTTGGATTATCAATTTCGATTATCGTTGTAAACCTTTTTTTGAGCTTCCGAATAACGTCTCTTGTCGCATCTGTTGATGCATTGTCAACGATTATAACTTCATCACCATCTTCAAAGTTGCCATTATAAATAGATTCGACCGCTTCAGCTAAGGTGTCAATACTATTGTACGCCGGTATGACGAAGCTTACTTTTTGATTATTGTTATTCATTTTTTCTGAAAACTATTAGAACCGAGTGTCCGATAATAAATTTGGTGACAGCTGACACCCCTGTACAAGCTATGCGTCTTGAAATTGGCATTATAAATTTGGTTATAAAACCAATCCTCTTCCTTAGTTTGGTTTCAATATTTTTATATGCAAGTTTCATTGCATATCCGGAGTGGTATTCTTGTAGGGGCTCTAGGTGAACAGATTCTACGTACATATCAAAATATTTTTGTAATTTTATTAGAGAATTTATATCCCATAGGCCCATATGGTGAGGTGGCATATTCAGACTTATTTTATTAGATTGGAAAATAATACTATCGTTGTTGGGGACGCTTATTATCATTAGTCCTCCAGGTTTCAAGACTGACAGGGAAGATTGAATAAAATTTTTGACCTCAGGTACATGTTCTAGAACTTGGAAAGAACATACCATATCGTATTTATTTGGATTATTTAGAGAGAATTTTTCGATGGAGTCGGTTTTTACTGAGATACCAGAGTTTGTACATGTTCTTGCTGCATCAGAATTCATTTCTAAGCCTTCAACAATAGCACCTTTATCTTTTAAGGTCTGAAGAAAACTTCCTCGGGCACATCCGATCTCAAGTACCTTATTTCCTTTATTGACATAGTTTGATGCAATTATATGTTCCCACTTATTATTCATGTAGTACCATGGGAATTTTTCAATTTCTTGATAGAATTTATCATCACCGGCTGTATTGAATGGGGAATAGAAACGGTACCCGGTATCGATACACTTGAAGATAGAGATATTTTCAATTGATTTAAAAAAGCTCTTGACGTCTATGTTTAAACCGTTCTTATATTCATCGATTATTAGAGAGATTGGGATTTCTTTTTCTAGAATAACGTTATTTGAACCTGTTATTGGGCTTTTTGGTGTCATGGTATTTAATGTTATCATATTTTATTCATAATATATTTCGTAGTCTTCTTTATTGGCTCTGGAATTACTCTTAATAATTTTTGTATTAGAAATCCGATATTATTACCGTTAAACATCTTACGATGTGTCATGAGATCGGCAGACAAATTAATTCTAATTACTTTTGGATGAATCAGAGGAAATATAATAGGGTAAGTGGGTAGATTTGAATATTCTGTTATTGTTGGTGTGTGTGTTGCTTCATTACCAAATCCAATATTAGAAACAAGATTAACATTAGGAAGTATTGATAAACCATTATTTTTGTTTACGGATATTAACCATTGTTTATCCCAACTAGAGTAACGTTTTTCTGGTGAGATGCAATTGAAATCATAATAATTCCATGCACGCTTCCAAGTCGCCCATCCCCAGATATGAGTATATTCGGAGAAATAATATGATGAATTTCCACGTTTTTTACCATATTGAAAATTATTACCACTTATGTGCATAATTTTATTGTTATTTTTGTAGTATTCTAATAATTCCTGACAATAATAATAAAATGATTCATTGGGGAGACAATCATCTTCCAAGATTATTCCATATTCAACATTGTCAAAAAACCAATTAATGGCTGTTGATACCCCATGACCACAACCGAGATTTTTTTCTTGGAATAATGTTTTTACTTTACATGGCCAGTCTATTTGCTTGGTTATATTACGAGCATCAGAACATAGTTGTTTGTCTTCAGATTTATTATTTCTTGGACCATCTCCAGCAATAAATAATCTTTCTGGTTTAACTTTGCGGATCGATTCGAAGACCTTTGCTGTCGTTTGTGGTCTATTAAAGATAATAAATAGGACAGGTATATCCAGTGATTTTTTTATAGTTTGTTTGTCCATGTTCTTTTATATAAATAGTTGGTGTTAGATAAGTTTTTCGGTTCAGTCTAACGTCCGGCGTCAACTTTTACAGTTGAAGCTAGCTTGCTATATCTTTTTTTGAATAATTTTGAAGATATTCTAGAAATTATACTTGCACCCCTTGTGATTTCCGGTTTTATTGTTACCCTAACTTTACTAGAATGAGCGTTGTCTCTATTTAATGTATTCATCACCTCACATAATCTAGGAAAAATCTGATATCTATCTAATATCTGTTTTTTTGCTTCAGATATTTCTTTATGGAATTTTCTGTAATAATCATTTTGAATAGCATTTTCAATAGCCAATATTGCTTCAAAAGGTTTATTTATATCTATCTTTACTATTGTATTTGGAGAAAAATAATCATCGATATTTGGGCAGCCAAAATAGAATGGATAAGATTCAGCTAATAATGAGTCCGCGAGTTTTTCAGTCCAATAATTTTTATATACGTTATTTTCAATAACTACGTGATATCTGTAAGGAGCGATTCCGTCCCATTTGTCTGATATCATGTTGATACCGGAACCTAACACATCGAGTTTTTCTTTGAAATGATCTTTTAAAATTTTTATGAATTTTAATCTTTTTCGGTGTCCTCGGGTCGTAGTTTTACTCGATGATATCACTGATATTAATTTTGTCTTGGATATATCGGTAAGCCGTTTCAATTCATCGTAACTCTTTGTGAAAGGACCAAGTTTATTGTTTTTTAAATCAAAATGAGCACCAATATACCACGGTAAGAGCTGGAATTTAAAAATATTTTTATTATCTAATCCTTCTTGAGTAGTGATGATGGTATTAAACTGCTTGGTGAAGTCTTTGTTGTATTTTTTTATACTTGGAGGTTCACCTGTAATAAGTATTGTATTTTCCGGATAGCACTTTATTGTTTGTTCTCTTGGTATTCCATCAATGATTACCCACCAGTCAAATTCTTCTGTATTGTCGTCTGTATAAAATTGGTAATTTCCCCAAATCCCCTTTGATTCTGGAGTCTGTCTCAAGAATGACCAACCATGAGAGTTTGATGATATTTTGACTTTGATTCTTTCGTTCATATTATTATGATTTGTACCCAATCAATCTTTTTATAGACCTCTTGATTTTCTTCATTATTACTTCGTATTTATTTTTTAGTGGTTCTTTGTATGTATTGAAAATAGATTTTTTTAATATGAAAATATCATCGATTTTGATTCTAGTTAGTTTCTTGTATCCTTTATTAGACAAAAAATTATTTAGACGTTTATCTTCAAATGGATTTTCAACAGAGATACATTCAATATGGAAGCGACCAAAATCAATTGATTGTAATATTTCTAGTTCGCCACCTTCAGTATCTAAACTGAAGTAGTCTATATGGGAAAGCCTGAATTTTTCTAGGACATCGTTGATTGTCATTGTTTGAACATCTATTGTGGTAGTTGTAACTCCACGTTCTGATGCTTCTTTTTGTAGCCTGTCAAGGTATCGTTTATCAAAGGTTTCAACTAATCCAGAAATCTGACCCATATCTCCAGGCGCTTCAATAAATTTTTTTGTAGTAGCTTTATTCGAAGAGATAGCTATGTTTGTTGTCTGACAGTGGCGGTTTTTTACAAGTTTTTCGTAGGCGGACTTTCTTGGTTCTATACATAAACCTGACCAACCCCTTTCGCGTTCAAAGAAAAGAGTATTGCTACCAACCACTCCGTCATCTGCACCCATCTCCAGAAATACTCCATTTTTGAATTGTTTGAATACATTTTCATCGAGAAATTTATCCTGATTGTATTGGCTATAGTATCTCATGGTTATTTTATTAGTTCTGTTCTGATAAAAATTGCATCCCCAGAGATTAATACATTATCTTTGTCATAGTATAGATTGAAATTTTTATAAAAATGGTAATCATATTGAGCTAAGAATTTCTCTATGTCTTTGAATAATGGTTGGTTTTTGTAAATAGCTACAAATTCAACTTCAGAGTATATAAGATCAATAGCTTTTTTTGAAAGCATCTCTTTTGCACCTTCAAGGACCAACATTTCTCCACCCTGAACATCTATTTTGAGAATGTTTATATGATTCAAATTATTCTTATCACAAAAATTGTCGAGAGTATTTGTAATAATCTGAATTTGTGATTTTGATTTCAAATTTTCTTTACCGCTGTATTTATCGTCGAAAGGTAAGAGGGAATTGGTATAGTGACATTCGTTAGAATAAAAAGATGCTGTTCCGGTGTGATTTGAAAGGGCGATATTGTTTCGTAGTGTCATTTTGTCGCCGTCAGTATTGTTTGAATATATTTTAAAAACATCCTTGAATGGTTCGAAACCAAATATTTTACTTTTTGGAAATAGTTTACGATATTTTTGTGTTGTCTGACCTACATTTGCTCCGACGTCAAAAATAATTTTAGTATTGGTATCTCGTAATAATTTTTTTTGTTCAATGAAATCTGAAGTCATTATTATTTTCCTTAGGCTTAAATCAAGACCAAGAAATTTTCTTGCCATAGATTTTATTAATTTCTTTGTATCTTGTATCAGTTTCATTATGTTAGATTGTTATCCACGATTTCAATATTAGATGTTTGGTATATTCCGCATTCATGACTGGGTCGATAAACCATTTTTTTGGATTGATTACGATTTTGTTAGGGTTGGCATTCAACCATGCACCCCACCAACTAAATGTACTATTGCCAATAATGTTGTGTTTACATCTACTCATTATCGACAGCTCTTCATAGTCAGTTATTTCTTTTCTAGATACAAAAGTTACTGGATTAATAAAATTTAGATTTTCTTTTGCCCACTTAATATCGTCAGAAAAAACAAAATAATGCGGGTTACTCGTATTTTTAGAGATATAATCAACAGCTTTTTCGTAGTAATCAACTGAAGTTGTTGGTTTTTCAAATTTCACATTTCCCAACATGATGTCACCCCTTCTAATGTGGATAGAAACAGAGTTGGTATTTGTTATGGCGTTAATCTCGTCTTTGTATTTGAGATCTATAGACTGTTTTAATTTGAATTCTTCCCTGAGAATGTCTTCTATTCCTTCAAAATATTTTGGACTTTGAAAAATTCCACGTATGTACATATTTTTTCTCTTAATACCGATAAGGTTTTTATCAAAAGCCCAGTTTTTTTCCCAGACAAATCTTCTCCTGTAATAGGGTATTAATCGTTCGAGGTAGTATAGAAAATCTTTATTTTTTAGTTTTTTGCATTCACTCTCGGTTGCGACAACATCTTTGATATTAAAGAATCTAATTTTAAGAGCGTCCATTACGTTGACGTAACTCCTAAGATCGAGCTTGATTTCTGTGTGACTGTCATGTGCAAATTTTCGTGCAGCAGCGTACTGAAACAATTGATTTCCTAATTGACCTTTGAAAGCAGTGATAATCATGATGATGTTTAATTATTTAGCGTATACGTCCCCGTAATAAATTGGTTGATTGTTTGCATGTTTTTTTTCTATTTCAGATAACAAGTGTTCAGCATTAAGCCAATACAGTGATGCCATTTTAGAGTCTGCTGCAATTACAAAATTGAATTCCGTAAAACCTATTGACTGTAATTTAGATACACATCGCTCGGTGTGCTGTTTGTCGTCAGTGTGGAATTCAAAATTTATAAGCGGGATTTTTTTTGATAAACCTGATAGTACTTCATACTCAAATCCCTCAACGTCTATTTTGCAAAAATATGGTATGCCATATTTGGAGATAAGTTTGTCTAACGTTGTTATCTTAACTTTTTCGGTTTTCTCGAATGTGTGATATTTTGTTCCTTGTTGCCATGTCTTGATAAAACTAGAAAACCCTGGATATTTCGTAGAAATGTTGATTTCAGCCTCACCATCTTCTTTGCCAATACCACATCGCTCAACCGCCACATTTTTATTATTTGTATATTTTATTCTGAGGCGGTTGGCCAAATCAGATTGTGGTTCTACTGCAATAACCTTGCATCCTAATTTTAAAAATAGATTAGTTTTGTCACCAATATTGGCTCCGATATCAAAAATAAGTTTATTTTTGCCGATGTATTTGTTGTAAAATATAAGTTGCTTCCTATCCGATTCCAAGTCTTTTAATGATTTGATTACCGTCAAGTTTATAAATTTACCAGTCAGATATTGTCTTAGTATTTTTATACTTTCTGAATATGGTCGTTCAAATAATATTTTTTTAATTTTATTTTTCATTTTGTGTGATTGGTTGAGTCTCGTATTTTAAAATAGTGGCTATTTTACCCCAATGATTATCTCCGAATATTGCTTGTCTTGGATTGTTTTTATTTGTAATTTCAAAATTGATGTCTTTGACTATATCTACACCACTCTTACCCTCATTGAAATGTTTGAAGCTTATTACTACAGAAATATTGCCAATTTGAAATAGGGAACTCGGTATTTCAACTCGAGTTTTATATTTTCCTACTTCATAATCGCGATGTTTTCCATTGGCATCTCCTTCTGTAGATACTAATATCAAATCACCATGATAATAGAAGTGAAGTACAATAAGTTTATTTTCTAATTTTTTTCTAACATCTAATTCTATCTCTATAAAAAACTTTTCTCCAACGGGTATTTGAGTCTGAGATTGATTGTCTTTGTCTAATATAACCACTCTTGTGATCTGTCCCTCGGGATTATTGTTGATAGGATATTCTGTAATAGAATCAAGAGTTCTTTCTGATTGTAGATAGTAGTTGATAACTTCTGAGGTTTTGCCAAATTTAATAAGCTCACCTTTTTTAAGTAAAACAGTTTTGGTACACAATCTTTCAATCGCATCTAAATTATGGCTCACGAAAATGATCGTCCTTCCATCCTGATGCGTTACCTCCTCTATCTTACCCAAACATTTCTTTTGGAATTCGGCGTCACCAACGGCCAAGACTTCGTCAATGATCAAAATATCTGGTTCCATGTGGGCGGCAACGGAGAAGGCGAGGCGAACGTACATGCCACTGGAGTAATATTTTACGGGTGTATCCAAGAATTTTTCAATGCCAGCAAATCCGACGATTTGATCAAATTTCTTGGCTATTTCTTTTTGGGTCATACCTAGAATGGCACCGTTGAGAAAAATATTCTCGCGGCCGGTAAGTTCTGGATGGAAACCGGTTCCAACTTCTAGGAGACTACCGACTTTACCACGAAGGATTATTTCTCCTTCGGTTGGTGGGGTGATTTGAGAAAGAATTTTCAAAAGAGTTGATTTGCCGGCACCATTTTTACCGATGATACCTATAACCTCGCCTTTATTTACGGTGAAGTTAACATCTTTGAGTGCCCAGAAATCTTCTTTCTTTTCTAAACCAGCAACTGATTTGGCTTTTGTTTTTAGATAAGAAAGAGGTTGCTTGATTATATTCATCATGACGTCACGCAAAGCAATATAACCACCACGCTCATGGTTTATCTTATATTTTTTACTTATATTTCTTACTTCAATGATAGGTTCCATATATTTTTTTAAACAATATCTGCGAAATATCTTTCAACTTTCTTGAAAACATAAATTCCTACGAATAAAAGTATTACACAAGCAATGAATGAAATACCCAATAACATCCAGTTGATGGGTGCTGTACCGAGTAAGGCTGCACGAGCATTTTGGATGACTCCCATCATTGGGTTTAGAGCTAAAATTGTTGAATATTTGCCAGCAATACTAGCGGGGTAAATAACTGGCGTTACAAACATAAGAATTTGGATGAAAAAGGGAAGGGCGTATCTAACGTCGCGGTATTTGACGTTGATAGCGGCTAGGAATAGTCCGCCACCAACTGATGCCATGAAAGTGATAATAAGTAGTAGTGGAACAATGAAAAGACCGGCTAGATGAGGAACGTACCCATAGTAGAACATCAGGCCAATCAATATTACTGAAGCAATAATAAAATCAACCAGCTTTGTCATAACTGAAGAAATGGGGAGGATGAGTCTTGGAAAATAAACTTTGGTGATGATGGCTTGATTGGTTACTAAAGTAGTACTTGTTTCGGAAAGAGCACCGGAGAAGAATTGCCAAAATAGAAGTCCGACATAAACGAATATAGGGTAGGGTACTCCGTCAGAAGGGATTTTTGCTAGTCCACCGAAGAAGACTGAAAAGATAACCATTGTTACGAATGGTTGGAAAATAGCCCAAGCAACACCGATAGCAGTTTGTTTGTATCGGACTTTGAGATCTCTCCAAGTAAAGAAATAAAGTAATTCACGATACTGCCACAGCTCTTTTAGATCAGAGAAATGGAATAATTTTTTTGGTCTTATGACTGTAATTGAAGAATTCGTTGTCATGGTTTTAGATTTTACCATTTGTTTATCTTATTAACGACTTTCTTTTTTAGTGAAAGATAAGACTTCACAGCTTCTTGTTCTATTTCGGGGGAGAGGACACGTAGGATTTCTTTGCCAAGGATGCGGTACTGTCCACCAACTTTATTGGCACGGAGCAAACCTTTTTTTAGAAGGCGTTTGACCGTACTTTCACTGATCCTCAAAATGTCTTGAGTCTCAGAGGTTGTATATACACTGTTTGGTTTGATTTCTTCTGCCATAAGGTCATTTTAGCTGAAGTGTCAAATGGTGTCAAATAGGGTCAAAGACACATCAGAACATTCCTTTTGAAAGCCGAGAATCTGTCTGAGCGCAGTTTTAGTTTCTTAGTAAAATGCGAATGTCCTTGGAATTACGAGAGGACGATTAGTCCTCCGTAATTCCTGAGCAGTTTACTTAGAAAGTAAACGGAGCGAGTCTCGCAGGCTTTCAAAAGGAATGTTCTGACGTGTCTTTGGGGGTTCAACATTGAAATCCGTACTGGTATGATGTACGATACCCTTACTTTTACTAATATCAATTTACTCAAAAATATGCCCCTCAAGAAAATAGTTCATGGTATAACGGTCGCTTCTTTATTCCTTTTGCCGCTTTTTGCTCTATTTCCAATACCTCATACTCCGTTTGAAGTATCTAACCTTTTCTTTTTCCCATTCATTACCGGTAAAGCTTTCTATTTCAGATTGATGGTTGAGGTCGCTTTCGCAGGATGGCTTATCTTAACTTTTATTGATGCAAAATATAGACCAAAATTAACACCACTTACTATTGGTGTAACTTTGTTTACCGTTATCGCTTTTCTTGCGGATATTCTCGGGGTCAATCCTCTTCGCAGTCTTTGGTCAAACTTTGAACGTATGGAAGGTTGGATAACAATAGTTCATTTGTGGGCATTGTTCATGGTAACTACAAATGTCTTTGGTTCTGGAGAAGAAGGTAAGAGAATGTGGCATCGTTGGTTGAATATGTCTCTTGCTGTTGCTTTGGTCACTGCCTTTTATGGATTGGCTCAATATTTTGGTTGGGCAGAGATTCACCAAGGTAGTACACGTTTGGACGCTTCTCTTGGTAACTCAGCATATATGGCAGTTTATATGCTGATCCATGCTTTCATCGCTGCTTATATGTATTTTGTTGCTAAGGCAAAAAAGATTGTCAATGCTGATTTTTTGAAATGGTTTTATCCTATAATTTCTTTATTGTTTGCTTTCCTTGTATTCCAAACACAGACTCGCGGTACTATTCTAGGACTCATCGGAGGAATTCTCTTGGCTCTTGGTCTATATGCTTTGCTCGCCAAAAATGAATCAAGTAAATCTCGCGGTATTGCGGTAGGAGTTATAGCTGTCATCATCTTGATCGGTGTTATCTTCTGGACGAATCGCAATTCTTCTTTTGTTCAAAATAGTCAATTGCTCAATCGTATGGCTAGTATTTCTTGGTCAGAAGCCAAGGGTCAAGCTCGTAATTACATTTGGCCATTAGCTATAAAAGGTGCAATGGAAAGACCAATTCTCGGTTGGGGACAAGAAAACTTCAACTATATATTCAATGCCAATTACAATCCGGCAATGTACACCCAGGAACAATGGTTTGACCGTGCTCACAGTGTGTTCATAGATTGGTTGGTTGCAGGTGGTTTTGTAGGTGTTATTGCATATCTTGCATTGTATGTACTATTACTTATGGCAGTCTGGAAATCTTCCATGACCATTGCAGAAAAGAGTGTTCTTACAGGACTTACGGCTGGATATTTTATCCACAATATCTTCGTCTTTGATAACTTGGCTAGTTACGTTCTATTCTTTACTGTTTTAGGTTTTGCCAATTCACAAACTAGAAGTGAACATCGTACATTATTTGGTAAAAATACAGTTAGCAAAGATGCTGTTGAATATGTAGTCGCTCCGATAGTTATAGTTTGTCTGGTTGGTGTATTGTATTTCTTCCAATATCGTTTGGTACAAGCCAATACACGTCTTATTACTGCTCTGGTTTCTTGTTCAGGAAGCGGTCAGCCAGATGCGACTTTGTATGAGAAAGCTTTGGATGTAAATGTTTACGGTGCCAACCAAGAGATTCGCGAGCAGATACTTAGTTGTGCTGGTAGAGTTATTCCTTCTCAACAACTTGCAGGTCCTATCCGACAAGCTTTCTTTTCTACAGCAATGAATGAGATCCAAGCTCAGATAAAAGCTACTCCTAAAGATACTCGTATTTATACTTTAGGTGGTTCATTCTTGAATAGTATAGGACAATTCAATGAAGCTTTACCTCTTCTTGAAAAAGCTCATGAATTATCACCAGCAAAGCAATCAATCTCCTTTGAGTTGGCAACTGATTATTTGAATCTTGAAAAAGCCGATAAAGCTGTCATCTTACTAAAGCAGGTTTATGAAACCACTCCAGATTTTTATCAAGCAAAATCTTCTTATGCTACAGCCTTGGTTCTTTCTGGAAAAGAGACAGAGGCTAGAAAGATATTTAGCGATGATTTGGGAATCTTCAACACCGCTCAGATGGCAAAGGCTTTTGTGATGCTCAAACAATATTCCAAAGCTATTACAATATATAGAGGTTTGATAAAGGCTAATCCAAAAGATGTAGATCTCCGTGCTCAATTGGCCCAGATACAATATATGGCAGGTCAGATTTATGAAGCAGTTGCAACTTTGCGTGATATAGAAAAGAGTAATCCAGAATTGAAAGCTCAAATTGACGCTACTATAAAGCAGATACAAAAATAGGGGAAAAGGGTGCCCGCACTTCGAAGTTCCGTCAGGAACGAAGAAGTGGGGATAACTTGTTGAAAACTCTAAAATAGTGTGGTAGTATACCAATGTGTGAAGTACGGTGTGAGATCTCCTATATAAATGTTTCGCAAAGTCCCGCCTCGGCGGGCTTTTGCGTTGTGGAGAGGTGGGGTTTTTACGGAAGCGAGGCTTCCGGAGGTGTAACCTCCGTAAATTTTGCGTTCGCAGTAGCTTTTAAGTTATAATACTTGAGGATTGTACCAAGTGACGGCGACGGTTGTACTCACATAATTCTAAACATTTTATTTGGAGCTCGCACCCGTCGCCATCATTGGGCGCAAAATTAGTGCACAACTTAAATATTCATGACTATTCAGGAAAACATTCCGCTTGCACAGTATACAACGTTCAAAATTGGCGGATTAGCTAGATATTTTTGTGTGGTTACAAATGAGACAGAACTTATTGAAGCTGTAAAATTTGCTAAAAGTAAAAAGTTGCACGTATTTATTTTGGGTGGAGGTTCAAATTTGTTGATTTCAGATGAAGGTTTTCGTGGTTTGGTTATAAAGATAGAAAATCGTGGCATTTCTTACGTAAATAATATGGTTACAGCATTTGCTGGTGAGATCTGGGATGAATTTGTTGCAAATACAGTCAGTCGTGGTTTTGGCGGTTTAGAAAATCTTTCTGCTATCCCTGGGACTGTAGGTGCTACCGCTGTACAAAATATTGGAGCTTATGGCTCGGATGTTTCCAGTGTTATTGAATCGGTTAGGGTTTTTGATACTAGTAATTTGGAATTTGTAGTTTTTTCAAATTCTGATTGCGGTTTTGATTATAGAGATAGTATATTCAAACATCAGAAAGGTCGCTTCATCGTAGTTAGTGTTACTTTCAAACTTGAAAAGAATAAGAAAGTAGATATTGGCTACAAGGATTTGGCGGAATATTTTTCTAAAAAAGGCTTTGGTGTAGATAGTTCCGATGTGGGCAACTCTGGTGCGGATGAAAAAATCCCTTCAATTTTAGAAGTTCGTAATGCGGTTATTGAAATACGTGGTAATAAATTGCCTGATTGGAAAATGTGGGGGACAGCAGGTTCATTTTTCAAAAATCCGATAATTAAAACTAAACAATATGACGATTTGAAAAAGAAATTTCCAGATTTGCCAGGTTTTGTAGAACCAAATGGAATGATTAAGATCCCTCTTGGTTGGATTTTGGATAAGATATGTAATTTTAAGGGACAATTTTTTGGTCACGTTGGTGTCTATGAAAAACAAGCTTTGGTTATTGTGACCAGGCCTGGTGCAAGTTCTACTGAAGTCGTAGAACTTACTAAAAAAATGCAAGATAAAGTCAAAGAAAAAACTGGTTTGATAATAGAAGCAGAGGTTGAGTGGGTCAATTGATTTTGTGTCATTCCCGCGAAGGCGGGAATCCAGGATATTACCAAAACATAACGAATAATATGAATAAGGTATATTATGTTTATATATTAACAAATGATAAGAATGGTACTTTATATATAGGTGTTACTAATGATCTTAGAAGAAGATTGCATGAACACAAGAATAACCTAGTAAAAGGATTTACAGAGAAATATAGTATTCACAAATTAGTTTGGTACGAGTGTACTAATAGTATTGATTCTGCAATACAAAGAGAGAAACAGCTTAAAAAGTGGAATCGTAGATGGAAGATTAGATTGATTGAAGAAACTAATCCAATTTGGAAAGATTTATCCAGTAATGATCTATAGTGGTAATATCCTGGATTCCCGCCTTCGCGGGAATGACACAAGAGGCAGTAATGTAACAAAAAGAAAGCACACAAGGCTCGCCTCACCTCAATAAATGTGATAAAGTGGCTCTACGCATGTCATTTTTGGATAAATTAAGAGGTGGTTCTCATACGAAGGCCTTGAAAGGGTTTCAGCCTATCGTAAAAGAGATAAATCAGCTTGAAGCAAAGATTCAGGCTCTTTCTGATGAAGAATTGAAAAGAAAGACAGTTGAATTTAAAAAAAGACTTGAAATAGTTGATCCTAAATCTGGCGAAACCTTGAAATTTACCGACCCTGCAGAAGAAAAGAAAATTTTGAATGCGAAATTAAATGAGATTTTGCCCGAAGCTTTTGCAGTGATTCGTGAAGCATCTCGCCGTACTTTGGGTCAGAGACATTTTGATGTTCAACTTCTGGGAGGTATGGTTTTGAATTCTGGAGGTATTGCAGAGATGCGAACTGGTGAAGGTAAGACTTTGGTGGCCACATTACCAGCGTATTTGAATGCTCTGACTGGTAAAGGTGTACATATTGTTACAGTCAACGATTATCTCTCTAGACGTGATGCCGTTTGGATGGGTCAGATTTATTCTTTCTTGGGTCTTTCTGTAGGTGTTATAAACCACGAAGCATCTTTTTTGTATGATGCTACTGCTGTCACACCTAGTGGTGATATCCTGGATTCCCGCCGAAGTTTATCCTCGAAGGGGACGGTAAATGACAACAAGAGCCAGGAGGTCACACCTCCAGATTCGCTTCCAGATTCACTAGATAAAGAACGCGATTCACTCGGTGCTTTCAAAGTTGTTCATGAATTTCTACGACCAGTTTCTAGGCACGAAGCCTACATGGCTGACATTACTTATGGTACTAATAATGAATTCGGTTTTGATTATTTGCGTGACAATCTAGAATATTCTAGAGATAGGTTGCGTCAGAGAACTTTCAATTACGCTATTGTTGATGAGATTGACTCTATTCTTATAGATGAAGCTAGGACACCTCTCATTATCTCTGCACCAACTCGTGATGCCGAAAGTACTTACAAACAATTTGCCCAGCTTGTTACTTCATTCAAAAAAGATGAGGACTACACGGTTGAGGAGAAACATCGTTCAATCTCTCTTACTCCAGCTGGTATTACCAAAGCTGAAAAGGCTCTGGGTATAGAAAATATTTATACAGAAAAGGGTATCAAGTCAGTCCATCATTTGGAAACTGCTATCAAGGCCGTAGCTTTGTATAACAATAACAAAGAGTATGTGGTCAAAGATAACCAGATCTTGATCGTTGATGAATTTACAGGACGTATTCAACCAGGAAGACGTTGGTCTGATGGTTTGCATCAGGCTATAGAAGCCAAAGAAGGTGTTTCTATTCAACAAGAGTCTAGGACTTATGCATCTATTACATTCCAGAACTTTTTCCGTATGTATCCGAAGTTGTCGGGTATGACAGGTACAGCCGTCACTTCATCTGAAGAATTTTTCAAAGTTTATGGTTTGGAAGTTACAACGGTGCCTACGAACGTTCCTGCTGTTCGTAAAGATGAGAATGATCAGATCTTCCGCACGGAGATCGGTAAATACAAAGCTATTTCTCGCAAAGTAAAAGAGCTTCATGCCAAGGGTCAACCTGTTCTTATTGGTACAGTCTCTATTGAAAAAAATGAAGTTTTGTCACAGTTTTTGAAAGCGGAGGGTGTTCCTCATGAAATTTTGAATGCCAAGAATCATGAACGTGAAGGAGAGATTATCGCTCAGGCTGGCAAAAAGGGTGCTGTGACTATTGCCACAAACATGGCTGGTCGCGGAGTTGATATCAAACTTGGTGGTAATCCAAATACTCCAGAATCTTATGCAGAGATAAAACAAAACGGTGGTCTTTTTGTCCTTGGTACAGAGAGACATGAAGCACGTCGCATTGATAATCAACTTCGAGGCCGTTCGGGTCGTCAGGGTGATCCGGGTGAGACGCAATTCTTCGTTTCTCTTGAAGATACTCTCATGCGTGTCTTTGCTTCGGATATGTTGAAGTCAATGATGGGTAAGCTCGGCATGCCAGAAGATGAGGCTATTGAACATAAGATCATTTCTAGGTCTTTGGAATCTGCTCAAGAAAAGATTGAGGGATTCAATTTTGATTCTAGAAAACATGTTTTGGAATTTGATGACATCATAAATCACCAGAGAACTGCTATCTATGGTAGACGTCGCAAATTGCTTATGGGTACAGTTGATGATGTTGAAGCGGAGTTAGGTCAGATTATTGGGGGAGAGAACTCTGATGTTACGGGAATAATTCAAAAGAAAATTGCAGAATTTGGTCGCGAACCTTTCTTGATGGCTGTTCGTATAATTTTATTACAGACGATTGATATGTATTGGGTGGAACACCTAGAGGTAATGGATTACACGCGTTCAAGTGTAAATCTACGCGCTTACGGTCAACGTGATCCTCTGGTTGAATACAAGAAGGAAGGTCTCAGACTATTCAAAGAAATGCAGGGCGCTATGAGGGAGCAAGTTATTAAAATCATTCCTCATGTAGTCCCAGTCAATGATGGTAATCCTATTGTCAGCAGTAATTCAAGCAATTCAAATGGCGCTTCAAAACCTGTTGGTATTCAAGCTGATCTGAAGGAGGTTCATGAAAATGCTCAGATTATTGGTGCAGGTGATGGCTCAAGTAGTTCAAATTCTATTAAAAAAGAACCTGAAGTAGGTCGCAACGATCCTTGTCCTTGCGGAAGTGGTAAGAAATACAAGAAATGTCATGGGGCGGGGAAGTAATTTTTCAAATGAAAAAACAACTAACACTTTGCATAGTTCATCAACATCCAAAAGTCCTTCTTGGAATGAAGAAGAAAGGCTTTGGAGCTGGTAGATGGAATGGTTTTGGTGGTAAGGTTGAAAAAGGAGAGACTATAGAGGATGCTGCGGTGAGGGAACTACATGAAGAAGCGGGTATCAAAGCTGTCAATCTTGAAAAAGTTGGAATTTTGGATTTTGAATTTCAGGGCAACCCCGAGATTTTGGAAGTCCATATATTTAAGACCGATGATTTTCGTGGTAGACCAACCGAGAGTGATGAGATGAAACCGCAATGGTTTTTCGTAGAGGAGATTCCGTTCAAAGAAATGTGGCCAGATGACGTCTATTGGATACCACTATTTTTGAAGAGAAAGAAATTTAAAGGGAAGTTTCTCTTTGGTGAAGCAGATAAAATACTAGACAAAGATTTGACCGTGGTTGACTATTTGGAGTGATTTTCTGGTCGCCTCCGCCCTTCGACAAGCTCAGGGCTTTGGCGAACCGAAGGAATAATTATTTACCACCAAAGACTTTTTGTAATTCCTCCTTATGTTTTTCTACAGTCTCCATGACAGCTGTAGTCTGATCTTTTCCGTTTTTGACTTTACTTTGCACTTCCTCAGCTATTTTTTTGAAGAAATCGGGATTTTTTTCTAATAATTCAAAAATTTTATCCTGTTCTGCTTGAGGAACATCCTTCATCTTTGATTTGAGTAATTGCTTGAATAAGAAGTTTTGTATGGCCATAATGATGTGGTTTACGGAAGCGAGGCTTCCAGAAGTTGTTGAAATATAGCATATTTCCGGATGTCAGGCATCTGGTTCCCAAAACCTTTATGGTGTGTTAATCTATAGTCATGATTTCAAGAGTCTCCGCATACTTCTTTTTTGTCTTATTACTCTGTGCTGTTGTAGCGTCAGTCTTTATTTTCTTGCCATTTTTGACACCGATCATTTTGGGTATAGCTGCTTCGGTTATTGCTTACCCAGTCTATCGTTGGTTCAGTAAACTTTTTGGAGTTGGTAAAGTTGGTGCTGGAGCAGCTAGGACAAATTTGGCTGCTTTTCTTACCGTCCTTATTCTTGTTGTCGTTGTCGTTGTACCAGTATTCTTTTTGATCAGTAGAATGTACGTTGAAGTCCAATCTCTTTACACAGCTTTAACAGATGAATCAGAACGCTCGGTTATTATCAATAGTCTAAATTCATTGTCCCAGTCATTATCAAATAGACTTTTCAATGTTTTCCCAGCTTATTCTTTTGATTCGCTGAACATTACAGAGTATATGAAAGGCTTTTTGATCTGGATATTTGGCAATCTGGATAAGATTTTCACTGGTGTAGCGACGGTTGCAATCTATTTGTTCGTCTTCTTATTATCAATGTTCTATTTCCTTAGAGATGGAGCAATGATCAAGAGAAAATTTGTCTCATGGAGTCCCTTGCTTGATAATTATGATGAGTATATTACCATAACTTTGAAGAAAGCCATTCTGTCGGTTTTCGGAGGTACTGTCGTCGTTGCTTTGATTCAAGGAATACTGACTGGATTTGGCTTCTGGATTTTCGGTGTGCCGGCTCCAGCGGTTTGGGGTGCCGTGGCATCTATCGCAGCCTTTATTCCTGGAATAGGTACAAGTCTGGTTATTGTCCCTGGAATATTGTACTTGGTATTAACTGGTAATTATCCTTATGCGGTAGGGTTAACTATTTGGGGAACAGTCGCGGTAGGCCTTATTGATAATATTCTTGGTCCTCATTTGATCAATAAAGGAGTACACATTCATCCATTCCTTATTCTTATTTCAGTCTTGGGTGGATTGTCAGTTTTTGGACCAGTCGGATTTGTTCTAGGACCTCTCATACTTTCATTACTCTTTGCATTACTAGAGATATATAGAACATCATTTACTAACATCAAGGATGGAGAGTAGAGCTAAGAGTTAAGAGGTAAGAGCTAAGATTAATCACAAATTACATCGGCTTCTTTACCTCTTACCTCTTACCTCTTACCTCTTACCTCTTACCTCTACCATCATGGCTCTCATTGACGAAATACAATTTCATGCAAAAGCAGGCAACGGCGGTAACGGCGTTGTTCGTTGGCGTCATGAGAAGAATAAAGAATTTGCTGGCGCAGGAGGTGGTAACGGTGGACCTGGTGGGGATGTCTACGTACGGACTGTTCGCGATATAAATATCTTAGCTAGACATAAAACTACAAAATTATTCCAAGCTAGAAATGGTGACGATGGACAAAATTTTAATATGCAAGGTAAGGCTGGAGATGATTGTTATATAGATTTACCGATCGGTTCAGTGATTGTAAATCTGCAGACTGGACGTACAATTGAGCTATTCAATGAAGGGGAAGAACAGAAGATTCTACACGGTGGTCGTGGCGGTCTTGGTAATGAGTACTTCAAGGCTTCTACAAATATTAGACCTGAGCAATCAACTGACGGTGTCTATGGTGAAGAGGCTGACTTTACGGTTGAATTGAACCTCATCGCTGACGCGGGGCTTATTGGTCTTCCTAATGCAGGTAAATCTAGTCTGCTGAACGCACTCACGGAGGCACGCGCGAAGGTTGGTAGTTATCAATTTACAACTCTGGATCCTAACCTAGGAGCTTTACCAGGAGGTTATATTCTCGCTGATTTGCCAGGACTTATAGAAGGTGCGGCTGAAGGTAAAGGTCTCGGTCATAAGTTCTTGAAGCATGTAAAGAGAACAAAAATGTTGCTCCATCTTGTTTCTTTGGAGAATGAAAATGTTATAGAAGTTTATCAAGGTATTAGAAAAGAATTGGAGAGATTTGGTGAGGGTTTGGATCAAAAAGAAGAAATAATAATTCTTACGAAGACGGATCTTGTAGGTCCAGAAAAGATAGAAGAAGCGAGAAAGAGTCTTTCCGGAGGTGTAACCTCCGGAAATAAGACGCCGACTATTCTCACTGTTAGTATTTTAGATGATGGATCTATTAAAGATTTGTCGGATAAATTGACTAAGAAGTTGGCGGAGTAGGGAAGTTTCTTCCGGAGGTGTAACCTCCGGAAAACAGTATTGGTGTTTGTTTACGAATCTCACCTAAATAATCTTTGAAGCTAGAGTACTCATAATTTTTAGAATAGGCCATTGCTTCCATGGCATGTTCCTTCTGAGCTTCTTTTGACATTTCTGGTTCCTTGATCCCGTAAGGATTTAGATGGACATAATTGATTAGCTTATCAAGATAATCTTTTTCGTACACACCTTTTTCTTTGAACGATCCTTGCCAGATAGTTCCAGAATGATCGTATTTTTTGTTGTAATAACCAGAATAGCCAGTGCAGAATTTATGCATGAATTTAGTAATGTTTTCTGGAGGTGAAGCCTCCGGAAGTTTTAAGACGATATGGAAATGATTAGGCATTAAACAATAAGCGACAATATCAACAAGCGTACCTTTACGTTCAATTGAAAATATATCTTTTTCTCCGAAACCTTTGAGTTCAAAAGATTCGGTATTATTAGCTATATAGAGTAGTTTCAACATACGCCAATAGTCGCTGGCGTCATTAAAAATGACTGCTTTATGAGCTCCTCGGTTGTAGATATGATAGTAAATTTCTTTCATATTTTTCCGGAGGTGTAACCTCCGAAATTGTATATTATCAGGACGAGTTAAAATCCTGATAAAGAAAGGTTAAAGAAATGATAAAAAAGTTATGAAGAAACAATGAAGATTTCCTCCGGAGGTGTAACCTCCGGAGTCAGCCGAGATTTCGGAAAAACAGAGACATGTCTCTCGAAAGGGTAGGGAATTAAAACACCGCTAGTTGGCGGTGTTTATTATAGTTTATTAATGTTTAAATATTTTATATGGCTCTAATTCGTTCCGGATGTCAGACATCAGAAAAGTGTTAACCAATCTTTTCTATGAGTAACTTCTTCAGTATTTCAGGGTTGGCTGAACCTTTTGTGGCTTTCATCGCTTGACCTATGAGGAATTGGAGTGAAGCAGTTTTACCGTTTTTGTATTCAGCTATTACAGAAGGGTTGGTAGAGATGATGTTTGCGATGACTGGATCAAGTGCACCAAGATCACTCTTTTGGATAAGGTTATTTTTTTCAGCGAATGCACGCAATTGACCAGCTTCAACATGAGTCGATTTGCTATCAGTTCCACCTACGAGTAATATCAAAAGATCTTTTGCTCCACGTGAAGAAAGGTCACCACTTACGATGAGTTCAATGAGTTCAGCGAAGGTGTCTGATCCGATTGGTCCGAGAATGCCCGAAGATTTTGCATCAGATCCGATTGAACCTTTTTTATCTGCTGAATTATTTTTTTCGGTGTTTGTATTTGAACTGACATTTTCTGTTGAATCGGTCGTGCCAGTTGAATCATTTGTACCAGAGACTTTTTTGAGTAGTCCCAAGTAATCAGTGAGGAGATAGTTGACAGCAAGTTTGATCTTCTTTGCATCACCTTTGAATGTGGAAATGACTGATTCAAAATATTTTGCAACTTCTGGTTGTTCTATGAATACCGCAACTTCTTTGTCAGTCATGCCAAAAGAATTTTTGAAGCGATCTCGTTTTGTCCATGGCAACTCTGGCAAATCTTTTTCTATAACATTTTTAGAAAATTCCGGCATCTCAGAAATTTTCAACTTTGGAATATCTGGTTCAGGGAAGTAGCGATAGTCATGAGAACTTTCTTTTTTTCGTTGAGAATAAGTTTCTCCGGCGGAGTCATCCCAACCTCGAGTCTCTTGCACGACAACTTCACCAGCTTCAAGGAGAGAAGTCTGACGTAGAAGTTCACACTCAATAGCTTTTTCTACAGAACGAAATGAATTTAAATTTTTGACTTCAGTCTTCGTTCCAAATTTTCCTTTGGTAGTGTCAGCGGGGGAGGCGATAGAAATATTTGCTTCAACACGCATTTCTCCTTTTTCCATATTTGCTTCACCAGCTCCAAGGTAACGTAAAAGTAGTTGCAACTCTTTTGCGAAACGTACAGCAGTGACGGCATCATGGATGACAGGTTTTGTAACGAGCTCCATGAGCGGTACTCCAGATCTATTAAAATTTACTAAACTTTTTTCGTGTGAGTCGTGAGTGGACTGGGCAGTGTCTTCTTCAAGATGGATTCTCTCTAGTTCAATGCCAGCAAGATTTCCTCCAGAGACGAGAGGGTATTTGTATTGAGAGATCTGGTAACCTTTTGGTATATCAGGATAAAAATAATTTTTGCGATCCCATTCTGTAAAATCGGCAATAGTTCCACCTATGGCTGTACCTACGCGGATAACATGTTTGATTGCTTCTTTGTTGAGGACTGGAAGAGTACCTGGGTGAGCTAGACAGATAGGGCAGACATTTTGGTTAGGTTTTTCTTCATCTGGATTGTTCCTACAAGAACAGAACATCTTTGAATTAGTACGAAGCTCGGCGTGTATTTCCAAGCCAATAGTTGGTATATATTTATTGTTTTCCATATACCGTATAGATTAACATTAATCTGTCAGATGTTGAACCATGAGTTTACGGACCTGCTTTTTCGTAGGCTTCTTCATTCCACGACTGACTTCTATTTCTATAAGTAGTTTCTCTATATCAGATACTTTATAAACGCGGTAATTGTTGATAGGGTGACGTCCTGCTGAGAATTTACCGCTATTGTCCCAATTGCGTAATGTGAGAGGGGTAACACCCAATATCTCGGCTGCTTTCTGTATAGTTATAAGTTTTGTTTGAAGAATATCCATAAAATTAAAGGTTAATAAACATTGATAATAGTTATTAAATATATATAAATTGAATAAAATGTAATCTAAAATTATGCAAATTCTGTCTAAATCGTATTAATGTTTATAAAGGGTAAAATAAGATAGAAAATTTTAATAAAAATTCATGATCAACTTTTAGCTTTACGTTTATAAGTTTAACATATTTATTAAGGTGCAACTCTTAAAAATGTGCATAAAGCCCTATAAACGATTTTAAAGCCAAGTTTTGAATTGAAATTATTGTCTACTTGTAAAACCATCATATTTATTTATATCACACCTTATAATATTAGCCGTATATTTATTGTGTGAGTACTATTTATATACTAAGTTTATCCCTTCCTGATTAAAACAGGTCTCTACACGATCTAGTCGCCCGACTCTTTTAAGTATTGATATATCTTTCCCTATAAATGAAATTACAGCCTCTGAGATTTACGGAGGTTACACCTCCGGAAAAATTACTACATACCTTTTTTTATTTCTGTTTTATAATTTGTTGTCCACAGTTTTCCTGAATATTTTCGTTAAAGATTACGATATAATGATTAGCGAACCAATATGAAAGATAGCTTTATTATTGAAGGTAAAAAATACATCTCGTCTAGACGAGCTTCCGAAATCTCGGACTATGCTTCTGATTACATCGGACAACTTTGTCGAGCAGGAAAGTTGGATTGCAAAATGGTCGGACGTGCATGGTTCATTACCGAAGAGTCTCTCAGTCTACACAAAACAAATGTTCTCCAAGATGAAGTTGTCAGAAACAGGATTGAAAATCTCCGTGGAAAGAAAAATAGGAACTTGGTTGTAAGCTCAGAAGCAATTAAGACTTCCGCTTCTACACAGACTCAGACTTCAACCAATGTTGTAACAGTTACAAACTCCTCAATAGTTGTTAGTTCAAATCCTGTAATATCAAATCAACAAGCTCCTGTTGTTTCGGGGTCTACTCCTGCACAATCCAAAGTTTCTGGTTCATCATTTGTTTACACTTCTGATGAAAGGCCATTGTTACCAGTATTGAAGAAGCCTGTTACACCAGTTGCGAATGTTTCTAAGAATAAAAAAATACTTTCATTCTTATCAAAGAATGAAAGTAAATCAGCTGTTACAAAAAATAGATCAGCTAGTGAGATCGCTGGAAAAGTTACAAAGTCTCTCAAGAAGTTAACTACAGTAGGAAAACCTATCATCTCATATCCAGAACTTACTCGTTCAATAATTTTGAGACGTGCACTTGCTTCAGCTCTAGTAATCATGTTCTTTATCGGTATGGGTACGATGACTTTCAATATTTTCAATAGTGAAGAAGTCTCGGTCGCAACCAATGCTTCTAGTTCTCCTAGTGTTGCATCGGGATCGGCCAGAGCAAATGTTTACGATGTGATAATGGTTGCTACTTCTTTTGTTAAAAATGGATTTGGCAATATTGCATCTTTGTTTACAAAAACATCAAAACTCACTCTCAACGATACATCTCCGCCAGATGGTTTTGGTGGTAGTCAAGGACTATCACCAAATGGTTTAGCAGTCACATCATCAAGTGGTTCGGATAGTGTAGATGAAGCGGTTAAACAAAAGATTAAGGGTTCGTTTTCAGATGAAGTTGAAGTTAGTCCAGATGAGAGTGGTACAGCAGGTGTGATCACTCCAGTGTTTAGAGAGTCAAAAGGAAAAGATTTTATTTATGTAATGGTTCCGGTAGATGGTAAGGGGGCAAGCGTGACACCGTAAAGTTTATCAAAAGACATAATGAGCCCTCTATTATAAAGATTTAAGGTAAAAATATGAAAAAAAATATTATCAGTGCAATATTGGAAATAGGAATAGGATTCTTTGCAATCTTCTGGATATTCCTATTTTTAGAACCAGCGATATTACAGGGTGCCCAGAACACCTTCACTATCGCGCAAACAGTCTCCAAAGAGATTTCCTTCACGACACCAGGGTCCAATGTAACCCTTTCTCCTTCTTTGGGAGGTTTGACTGGGGGTACAGCAACAGGCGAAACGCAGATAGTGGTGACTACTAACAGTAGTCTTGGGTACATGATGACTATCATGGCTAGTTCATCGGTAGGTATGATCGGTAATGCTAGTTCATCCAATTCTATTCCAGCTTATGTAACAGCTACAGCAGGTGTTCCAGATTTTAGTTTTACTGTTCCAGCCAATAAGGCATATTTTGGTTATTCAGTTGAAGCGTCTACGACTGCTGACCTAGCAACTTCTTTCAAAGACGCTGCTAGTGCTTGTGATTCTGCTGGTGGAAGTGATACTGCTGACAAATGTTGGATAGCAGCAACTTCAACAGCGTATACGGTAGTCAATAGAACTTGGCAGACGCCAGCTTCTGGAGCAACAACTACTTTGAAATTTAGAGTTACTATCAATGCCAATCCAAGTCCAGTTATCCCAGATGATACTTATGTTGCTACAACGACACTTACAGCGACTGCAAATTAAAAATATGAAAAAAATCACGATTATAAACAAATTGAATACTGTCAATCTGAATAAGGTGCTAGCGATCCTTGCAATATTTGTAGTCGTAGTCGGTGTCTCCAATATGGTGTTGGCAAAAGTAGAAACATCCACCACGACAAGTCCTGTTACAGAAAAAGCAGTAGTCTCTTTTGAAACTTTGCCAGAAAATACAGTATTCAATGATTTTGTTGTTGGTCCAGGAAAAGTCCAGATAGATATTGCTCCTGGAGAATCAAAAACTTTTGAACTTACTATTGCGAACAGATTAGGTACAGAGAAAACTTTTTCAATCGTAGAAGAAGATTTCGTCGGCTCAAATGATCCAGACAAAACTGTTGTCTTGTTGGGTAATGACCGTGGCCCATATTCGCTCAAGGATTATTTGAAGATAGGTACAAGTTCAATAGACATTCCTCATGCTGTAAAGTCTCGCGTCTTGATAACTGTATCTGTTCCTAAGAATGCTCAGCCAGGTGGTCTATATGGAAGTGTTGTCATCGGTACCGTGAGTAAGGCTGGTGACAATTCTAGTTCAACCGGAGTCAATACAACTAATCCAATAATCACTCGTATAGGTACTTTGGTTTTTGTGAGAGTTGCTGGTGCAGTCAAAGAAAGTGGTGAGCTTACAGGTTTTATATTAGCTGGCAATCACAAGTTTATTTCTGGAGGAGAGCCTGTAGTCTTTGATCTTTTGTACAAGAATTCAGGAAATATTCACCTCAATCCAAGTGGAACAATAACTATAAACAATCTGCTTGGTTCAAATGTTGGAAATATAAAAGTTGAACCATGGTTTGCTATGCCAAATTCACTTCGCTTTCGTGAGGTTGAATGGAAAGCACCTTTTCTCTTTGGAAGATACACAGCTCATGCGGTCATAGAGAGAGGTTACGGTGACCTCAAAGATGAGATGAGTGTCACATTCTGGATCGTGCCGTGGAAGATGATGTTGATGGTGATAGCGGGTCTGGTGGTTTTTATAGGATTAGTGAGATGGATATTCAAGAAGTTCAAGATAACGAGAAAGTAGAAGGAAGAGGTAAGAGTTAAGAGGTAGGAGGTAAGAGTTAAGAAAGAAGCAATGAACAAAAATTTCATTAAAAACTTAAGGAAAAATTCTTGTGATGTCGGATATCACAGCAAGTTTACCGTCTTAATCGTTACTGCCTTTTTTGTAGTTTCAATCTTTGGTCTATTGAATGTTGTCAACGCAGAGGTTATGTCTAGCACAAATTACAAACTTGAAAATGACAGTATCAATTTTGGTGGAGGACGTGCCACTTCTACTTCTTATGTCATTGAAGATACTGCCGGAGAAATTGCAACAGGTATGTCGTCTAGTACCAATTACATTATGAAAGCTGGTTATCAACAGACTCAAGATATCTACACAGTTTCAGTCACGCAATCTTCAAATGTAACAATGTCTCCTTCATTCGGAGGTGTTACCGGAGGTACAGCCAATGGACAGACATCCTTTACTGTAACTACCGACAATCCTGCTGGTTATTCAGCGACGATCGCAGCAACTATGTCTCCAGCACTTAGGACATCGGCAGATAGTTTTACGGATTATGTTCCAGCTGGTGCGGTCCCTGATTTTACTTTTACGAACGCTTCAACAAATTCTTCTTTTGCCTTTACTCCAGAGAGTACTGATTTGGATGTTGATTATGAAGATTCTGGTGGAGTTTGTGGGGTTGCAGGAAGTGATACTGCAGATGCTTGTTGGAATGGTTTATCAACGACAGGAAAGACGATACTAAATAGAACTTCATCAAACAATCCATCTGGTACAGCGTCAACGATAAAGTTTAGAGCGGAATCAGGGAGTAATCATATACAAGTAGACGGAGTTTATATGGCAACGACAACGATTACGGTAGTGGCATTGTGAGGGTAAGGGATTAGAGGATAGAGAATTAGGGATTAGAAAAAGGGGGCAAAGAAGCAATGAATAAAAATTTTATTAAAAACTTAGGAAAAAATATCATCAAGGTTGCACCTCGATGTTTTGTTATCTTTACTTTAATTATTTCTTTCATTGTTTCTCCTTTGTCAGTTTTTGCCGTTCAGTCTACATTTACAACTTCTCTAACTACTACTGGAGTTGCTACAACACCACCGGCAATACCTTCCAATCTTTTGGCTACCGCAGTCTCTGATACACAGATTGATCTTTCTTGGACAGCTTCGGTTCCGACATTCTACACAGTTACTGGTTATAGGATTTTCCGTGATTCTGTATTTTTGGCCACAACTAGTTCAGTGGTTTATTCCGATACAGGTTTGACTCCAGAGACAGCTTATTCATATACAGTAGAAGCTTTTGATTCAATTATTCAATTGTCTGGACAGTCTGCCACTTCTACAGCTACAACTACAGCAACACCAGTTGTTCCTCCTGTAACTCCTCCAGTAACACCACCTTCTTCTGGTGGAGGAAGTTCGGGATCTTCAGTGATCAATATCACTGATATTAAGGTCGTCGCTGGAACAAATAATGCAAATATTTCATTTAAGACCAATGTATCAGCTCAGACGAAAGTCCAGTGGGGATTCTCAAATGATTTTGAAATCGGTTCCCTTCAAAATATTTTTTATGGAAAAGAACATTCTCAAATGATAAATGGTCTTGTTGAAGGTTTAACATATTTTGTCAGGATTACAGCTACCAATAGTCAAGGTATATCTACATATAGAGATATTTCTTTCAAGACTGATCTTGCTGTAGTAGAACTTGGTCCTTTGCCAAACCCATCAAATTTCTTGGCACAAGCTACAGACAAAAATATCAATCTTACTTGGGACAATCCTATAGATGAGAGATTCAATAATGTCAGAATAGTTCGTACAGAAGGATTTTTCCCAATAGATCAATTTGACGGTACTCCTATATATGAGGGTGATGGTCAATCTTTTGTAGATAAGAGTGCAAAAATCGGTACTACGTATTACTATGCTATTTTTGCAAAGGGTATAGATGGAGAATATTCTTCAGGTGCTTTGGCTCAAGCTCGCATCGCTCCAGCTGGAGAGATAGTAGTCTCGCCAACTTCAACAGATCCATTTATAAATATTCCAGAGTCAACAAATGTGGATCCGATGATCAAAAAGATTACTTTGTCTGATTTTGAATTTATTCAAGAAGGGAAAAATCTTTCAGTTATCGGTAGTACGGTTGCTATAAAAGGTGGCGAAAATCTAACTATTCGTCTTGCATACAACAAAGTTCCTGAAATTTTGAAGACAGTTGCTTTCACCTTGCAAGATCCATCAGATAAAACAAAAGTCTTCCCATTTTTGTTACGTATCAATGCTGACAAGACTTACTATGAAGCGACTATTGGTGCTTTGGGTAAATCTGGTCGTTATGGAATGTCAGTAGTTATTTTGGATTATGAAAATAAAGGTTTGAAACGTTTGAATGGAACTCTTGCTGCGCTTGCTTTCAATGCAATGCCTTTTGATTTCGGTAATAATTTTGATTTCTTGGGCATATTGTTGTTGCTCTTGGTAATCATCCTTGTTATTTTGGCTATCGCATTGCTTCGTAAGTGGATCAATTATTCTCCAGAACATCAGACTGTAGACAAACCAAAAACTTCTGGAGTTACTATTTCCAGAGATGTTTTCAATGCTATTTCAAAGATTTCAATATTTGTCTTGGTTGTTACGGCTTCATTCGGAATTCAACAAGCATTTGCTACTACTTTCAATCCAGAGATAAATTATCAAGGTAAATTGACCGATAGTGTTGGTTCAAATGTTGCCAATGGTTCATATAGTATTCGTTTCAAACTTTATACGACCTTGTCTGGAGGTTCACCTATTTGGACTGAGACATGGTGTAACACTTCAACTTGTGATGGTTTGGGTACAGGTGCGGATAGTAGAATAACTTTGACTAGTGGATTATTTAGCACCATGCTTGGAAGTACGACTGCTTTAGATGGCATTGATTTCAATCAGCCTCTATATCTCGGTGTTGAGATCGGAGGTTCTGGAGCAACGGCTTCATGGGATGGGGAAATGTCACCTCGTAAGATTCTCGGAGCTGTCCCTTCCGCATTTTATTCCGCAACTTCTACGGTGGCTCTTTCTGCAAATTCTGCTGACACCTTATCTGGATTGAATTCTTCACAATTCCTTCGCTCTGATATACAAAATGCTACTTCATCATCTTCAACTTTCTTCAGTGTCTTACAATCTGGTGCTGGTAAGATTGCAGAATTTTTTGGGAGCGCAGCACAAAGTGTCTTTTCAATTTTATCAAATGGTAATGTCGGAGTCGGAACAACTACTCCATCATCTAGGTTTAATGTTTATGGTGACGTATCTTTCCAAACTCCATCAAATTCAGCCACAGCTTTTCAGATACTAAACTCGGCCACCAGTTCGGTTTTCTCTGTAGCTACTACAGGCTTTGGTACTACTACTTTAGCTGGTCTAACTATTTCTGGTTCAGCTACTTCTACCTCTAACGTAGGTTGGAATATCTCCACGGGATGTTTTGCAGTCAACGGTGTCTGTTTGAGTGGTGCAGATGGTACGGCCAGTTCCACTCTATTATCTGATACCAACACATGGACAGGTTTGAATGTCTTTGGTTATGCAAGTACCACTCAGATCAGTTCAACAGGAAATGCTTATCTTGCTACGACTGGTGGGAATGTTGGTATCGGCACCACTTCGCCATTCGCAAAATTTGCAATCAATCCAATTGCTGGTGATGGGGCGTCATTCGTCATTGGTTCTTCTACTAGAACAGATTTTATAGTTACAAATGAAGGAATGATTGGGGTTGGAAGCACGAGCCCTTCTGCAATTTTCAGTATCTTAGGACGAAACGGCAAGACACAAGGTACGGCGGAAACTAGGATTGCACCAACAGCTCTCTATGTTCAAGGAGGAACCGGTGGTGGAGGATCTTCGATCCCTGGGGGTAAAGGAGCGGATATTATCCTTATCGCTGGTAATGGAGCAAGTTCTGCTTTAGGAGATGGTAACGGAGGTAGTTTAACATTTACGGCCGGTAATGGTGGTGCTACTGATGGGAGTGGTGTTGGTGGAAATGTAACAATAAATCCAGGTCTAACTGGAGGTGGAGGTAATGGTAAAATTGTCTTAGCTGATTTGCGAGGTAATGTTGGAGTTGGTACCACTTCACCATTCAGTAAACTTTCAGTTTCTACTCCTGCTCAACAAAGCGGATCATTACCACTCTTTACAGTTGCTTCTACAACGAGTGCCTCGCTACTTACGGTTCTTGGGAATGGCAATGTGGGGATTGGTACGGCGGTGCCTACAAGTGTTTTAGATGTTAATGGAAATATAAATGCTACAACCATGATAGCCGGTACTCATCTACTTGTTCAGAATACAGGAATATATTATGACTCGGTTTCCAATGGAGCGTATTCTTTTGCAAATTCTGGTGTTGATCTTGCTCTCAAAACAGCCTCTGTCGGCACAGTTATGACGATTAAAGATGCCGGCCTCGTAGGCATCGGCACCTCTACCCCATATTCCAAACTCTCCGTCTGGGGTTCTTCAACAGGAACAAACAGAATGTTTGAATTAACCAACAGTGCTTCAACAACACTAATGAGTATGTTGGAAAATGGTACAGGTTATTTCTTGGGTAATATCGGAATTGGCACCACCACTCCAGGTACTATTCTTTCTCTTGGAAATACCGGTGATAGCACCATCAATCTTTCAGTTACAGCCACTTCAACCTTTGGTACAGGAATAAATCTACGAACAGGTTGCTTCGCTGTAAACGGAACTTGTGTCGGTGGTGCAGATGGTACTTCAAGTTCTACTCTATTATCAGACACTAACACTTGGACAGGTTTGAATGTCTTTGGGTACGCAAGTACCACGCAGATATCTTCAACAGGTTCCGCCTATTTCGCAACAACTGGTGGGAATGTTGGAGTTGGTACAACTTCACCTTTCAGTAAACTTTCAGTTTCTACTTCTGCACAACAGAGTGGAACATTACCACTCTTTACAGTTGCTTCTACAACGAGTGCTTCATTATTTACAGTTTTGGGAAATGGGAATGTGGGGATTGGGACTTCTACTGTTTCAGAAAAACTTTTTGTGGAAGGCAACATTGCTCCTTCAATGACTAACCTATATACCGCTGGTAGCTACACTCTAAATTCCGCTGTTGCTTCCGTAGCTAATATTACAGCTTCAGGAATCGCTAATTCAGATCTACTTGGTGTTAGTTCCGCTTCTGCTGGAGATGTGAATGGTGATGGTATTAACGATGTTATTATCGGTGCAACTGCTGCTGATGGTGCAGGTACCGATCGTGGTCAAGCTTACATCTTCTTTGGTTCAACCACTCCTAGGACAACATTTGCTCCTGCTTCTGCCGACGTTATCCTTTCTGGTTCAGAAGATTCTGGTAGTTTTGGTACTAGTGTCGCCTCTGCTGGAGATGTAAACGGTGATGGATATGGCGATGTGATAGTCGGAGCTACTAATGTTGCTGGCGGAGGTTCATATCGTGGTCAAACATATATCTTTTATGGAGGCCCAAATTTCACAGGTGCAATAATTGCTTCTTCTGCAAATGTAATTATTTCCGGAGCGGCTGATTATGATAGTAATGGTCAAGTTGTAGCTTCTGCAGGAGATGTAAACGGTGATGGATATGGCGATGTGATCATGACTGCATTGTCTGCTGATGATGGAGGTTTTGATCGTGGTCAAGCCTATATCTTTTATGGTAAGCCAAACCTTGCAAGTACATATACTACAGCAAATGCTGATGTTATTATTTCAGGAAATACCGATGGTGTTCAGATGGGTAATAGCGTAGCTTCTGTTGGAGATGTGAACGGTGATGGATATGGCGATGTGATCATTGGTGCACAATCTGCAGATGTTGGAGGTAATAATCGCGGTCAAGCCTATATCTTTTATGGTAAGCCAAACCTTGCAAGTGCTTATTCAGCTTCTTCTGCGAATGTTATTGTCACTGGAATGGTAGATATGGGCTTTATGGGTATCAGTTCTGCTTCTGCTGGAGATGTGAACGGTGATGGATATTCTGACTTTATCATTGGGGCAAGTAGTGCAGCTGGTGGAGGTACTTCTCGCGGTCAAGCCTATGTCTTCTACGGTAAATCAAATTTAGCAAGTACATATTCTGCATCTTCCGCTAATGTAACTATTTCCGGAATCGCCAATAGTGATGCTCTTGGTTACAGTGTTGCCTCCGCTGGAGATGTGAATGGTGACGGATATGGAGATATTATAGTTGGAGCAGTTGGTGCCGCTGGTGGAGGTACATCTCGCGGTCAAGCATATATTTTCTACGGTAAGTCTGATCTTTCAAGTACTTATACAGCTTCATCTGCAGACGTTGCTTTTTCAGGAATTGCCACTAGTGATGCTTTTGGTTCCAGTGTTACTTCTGCTGGAGATATAAATAATGATGGGTACTCTGATGTTATGGTTGGAGCATATGGTGCCGCTGGCGGAGGTACATCTCGCGGTCAAACATATATCTTTACCCCAACCGGCAATCGTTTCAAATCTATTTATGCACAAAGTGGTAGCTTTACAAAGGGAATACAACTAGGTGGTGGAATGTCAACGTTGAATGCTTACGGTCTTTCAAGCCTAAGTCAATTTTCATTAAACACGGCAGATTGGTCAATCAGTAAATCAGGAACTTCTTCCATGCAGAGTTTGATAGTTTCTGGAAATGTTGGTATCGGTACAACTTCGCCATTCTCAACTCTTTCTGTTTCTACTCCTGTACAGCAGAGTGGATTGTTATCGCTCTTCACGGTTGCTTCTACTACGGGCGCTTCTCTATTTTCTGTCTTAGGCAATGGAAATATCGGCATCGGCACGACCACTCCGGGCACACTTTTATCTCTTGGAAACACCGGCAACAGTACCATTAATATTTCGGCTACTGCCACTTCAACCTTTGGTACGGGAATAGATTTAAGAACAGGTTGTTTCGCCATTAACGGCGTCTGTTTGAGCGGTGCAGACGGTACAGCAAGTTCTACACTTTTGTCTGATACTAATACTTGGACAGGTTTGAATGTCTTTGGTTACGCAAGTACCACGCAGATCAGTTCAACAGGAAATGCTTACTTTGCAACGACTGGAGGAAAGGTAGGAGTTGGAACAACTTCGCCATTCTCAACCCTTTCTGTTTCTACTCCTGCACAACAGAGCGGGTCATTACCACTTCTTACAGTAGCTTCTACGACTGGTGCGACGCTATTAACTGTTTTGGGAAATGGGAATGTGGGGATTGGAACAATGAATCCAGCGTATCCATTAGATGTTAATGGAAGTGTGAACGCAGCCTCTTATAGAACAAGTAATGTGATTTCTCTTATATTAGCAAATTCTGCTATAAATATAGGAGATACTTATGGAAGTACTTATCCTCTTGTAGTTAATGCTGGTGGTTCAGAAAGGATGAGAGTCTCGACTGGTGGCAACGTCGGCATCGGCACCACCTCTCCATATTCCAAACTCTCCGTCTGGGGTGCTTCAACAGGAACAAACAGAATGTTTGAATTAACCAACAGTGCTTCAACAACACTCATGAGTATGTTGGAAAATGGCACAGGCTATTTCTTGGGTAATATTGGAATTGGAACAACTTCACCATACGCGAAACTTTCAGTGGTTGGTCCGGTAGTGGCTGAATATTTCTATGCAACCTCCACAACAGCAACTTCAACATTTGCTGGTGGGCTTGATGTAGGAAATGGTGGACTTGTTTATGAGGCTTCTACAGGTATCACTTCAGCTTCTTCATTCCAAATGGGTAACTTAAGTTTTGATCTCAATGCAGGTGCTGTATCTTGGATAGATCTTCCAATAGATAGTAGTGCCCCAGCAAATACACCACAGAGTTACACTGCCAACTTGAACGGTTTGCCAATGCTCACTATCGGAGGTCTTTCTGATGGTGCTGGGAATATTATAAATGCTGGTATCGGAATCGGTACAACTACCTCATATTCCAAACTCTCCGTCTGGGGTTCTTCAACAGGAACAAACAGAATGTTTGAATTAACCAACAGTGCTTCAACAACACTCATGAGTATGTTGGAAAATGGCACAGGATATTTCTTGGGTAATATTGGAATTGGAACAACCACCCCAGGTACACTCCTTTCTCTTGGAAATACCGGCAACAGTACCATTAATATTTCAGCTACTGCCACTTCAACATTTGGTACAGGAATAAATCTAAGAACAGGTTGCTTCGCCGTCAACGGAATTTGTGTCGGTGGTGCAGATGGTACAGCAAGTTCTACTCTACTATCAGACACCAACACATGGACAGGTTTGAATGTCTTTGGGTATGCCTCTTCAACACAATTCACAACAACGGCTGATACATATCTTGCGACATTGGGAGGCAATGTTGGCATTGGTACGACAAGTCCTGTCAGTAAGTTTTCAGTTGATGGGACTTCTAGCTTTAGTGGCTACACTATCATTGGTGGAACATCACTTATAGATAATTCAGTTCCTCTTAATGTCATAGCTGATGGTTATTTTGGTACAGCAGGTAAGATAGCAAACTTTATTTCCAATCAAGATTATGGACATGTGGGTATATTCAAAGATGATAATTCTCGCGGATTGTTCCTCGGTTACGGTACTGGTAATTTGCTAGCAGGTAATGATAATGATGCTTTTATACAGATTGGAGCCGCATCAAGTAGTCGTGGTTACCTCCATTTGGTTGATGGTGTAGGTGCTGGTTCTGATGGTCAATTCGGTCTAATGAGTCCTTATGTTCTCATTGGAGCTTCTACTGCAAATGGAAGTGGCTCAGTCTTACAAGTTGAAGGCTTGTCTACTCTTGTTGGTAATGTTGGTGTTGGAACGACTTCACCTTTGGCAAGATTGGATGTTGCCGGAGTCTTGGGTTCTCAAGCAGATTTATTCAATGTTTCTTCAACGACAGCAACAGATATAGTCTCAAGTCTATTTAAAGTTTCTGCAAATGGTAATGTTACTATCGGTTATTTGAATGGTTCTCTCCAAGCTGTCAACGGAGTAGTTTCTGCAACTTCAACACTTTCAATTGCTTATGGAGGTACAGGTACATCTACATCTCCAACATATGGAAAATTACTTATGGGTGATGGTACTGGAAAATATGACTTAGTTGCAACTTCAACATTGGGAATTTTGGGTGCTAGTGCTATTGCATTGGGTACACCTGGTCAGATACCTTATTACTCTGCAAATTTGCAAGCAGTTTCTGCAACTTCTTCTATATTTATAAATCAGACAAATAGTTTTATTGGTATCGGTACAACTACTCCTACCTCAGCTTTGTCAGTCTTCAACGCTTCCGCTCCTCAATTCCAGCTCGCATATAACACGAGTAATTACATGAATGTCGGGGTTTCTTCTACTGGTGGAGTTACAATGGCAGTCAATGGTTCTCTCGGAGGCTTTGCTATCACAAATCCTCAACCGACCGTTGTTGGTAGTGGTACAGGTACAAATGCTCCTCTAGGTTTCTCTGTAGCCGGTGGTATCGGAGGAAATTCAAATGATACAAATATTGGTGTTGGTGGTATCGGTGGCGGTTTGCAACTTACAGCTGGTGTTGGAGGTTCCGCAGGACTTTCTACTTTCTCAGAGACAGGTGGTGCTGGAGGTGCAGTATCTATGCTTGCTGGTGCTGGAGGTGCAACGGCTTCTCCTAGTATTGATTTTATGTCTAGAGTTGCAGGTAACGGAGGTCTCATGACTTTGGCTGGTGGTGCTGGAGGTAATGCTTCAAATGGTGGTCTAGCAAGTTCTAATACTGCTGGTAATGGTGGAGCTTTCACTTTGAAAGGTGGTGCTGGAGGTAATGCTAGTGGTGCTACAACCAATAATGGTGGTGCTGGAGGGAGTCTATATATATCAGGTGGTGCTGGAGGTACAGGTTCTACTGCAAATGGTACTGCTGGTAATCTTTATCTCGGTTATGATTCTTCAAGCGCTCTTGGTAATGTTTATTTCGGCAATCAGGGTGCCTCGTACATTACAAGTACAGGGAATTTTGGAGTTGGTACCACTTCTCCTTTCAGTAAACTTTCAGTTTCTACTTCTGCTCAACAGGATGGATCAACGCCACTCTTTACAGTAGCTTCTACTACAAGTGCTTCGTTATTTACAGTTTTGGGAAATGGGAATGTTGGGATTGGGACAAATAATCCAACAAAGCTTTTTATTGTCGCGTCTGGAGCAAACACAGTTATGAGTATGAATTCTTCGGGTCTATTGAATATAGCAACTTATCTTCAACTTAATGGTGGAACCGCTGTTTCTTATAGTGGTACACAGTTACAGTTGGGTACTGGTTTTACTACGCAATATTTACCAGGCAACGTCGGCATCGGCACCACCACTCCATTAGCCAAACTTAACATCTACGGCGACGTGGTTTTCCAGACTCCAACCAATTCAGCCACGGCTTTCCAGATACTGAACGCGGCTACCAGCTCGGTCTTCTCTGTAGCTACCACCGGCTTTGGCACTACTACTTTGGCTGGTCTAAATATCTCCGGTTCAGCTACTTCTACTTCTAACGTAGGTTGGAATATTACATCCGGTTGTTTTGCCATTAACGGCGTCTGCGTAGGAGGTGGTGCAGGCGCAGGTGATGGTACAGCAAGTTCTACTCTTTTGTCTGATAATAATACTTGGACAGGTTCTAATATATTCAATAGTAATGTTGGAATTGGTACCACCTCACCATTCTCAACTCTTTCTGTTTCTACTTCTGCACAACAAAATGGAGCATCACCACTCTTTACAGTAGCTTCTACGACTGGTGCGACGTTATTAACTGTTTTGGGAAATGGGTATGTTGGAATTGGTAAATCTAATCCAACGGTTGCTTTGGATGTGACAGGGGGAATATCTGCTAGTGGAAATATTGCTGCTGGTGGAGCCTTATATGCGGGTGGTGTTTACGGCTTGATATGGAATGGTCGTAGTAGTATTTATTCAACTGCTGATGGTCAATTTTCTTTCTATAATAACGCTGGAACATCTTTTTCAAGAATTAATCTTGGAGGAACCACTTCAGCTTTTCCTGCAATTGGGGCTTCTGGATCTAATCTTATAGTCCAGTCTGCTGATGGAACACTTGGCACTAATTTAGGAGTAGGCACCTCCTCCCCATACTCCAAACTCTCCGTCTGGGGTTCTTCAACAGGAACAAACAGAATGTTTGAGCTAACCAACAGTGCCTCAACAACACTTATGAGTATGTTGGAAAATGGTACAGGCTATTTCTTGGGTAATGTTGGAATTGGTACAACTTCTCCTTATGCAAAACTTTCAGTAGTTGGTCCAGTAGTGGCTGAATACTTCCATGCAACTTCTACAACAGCAACCTCAACATTTGCTGGTGGTTTTGATGTAGGTAGTGGTGGACTTACTTACGAACAGGGTTCAGGTATTACTTATATCAGTTCTCTACAGACTTCTAATTTCAATTTTGAAACAAATGCAGGTATGGTCTCATGGGTAGATCTTCCTACAGATTCCAATGCTCCAAGCGGTACAGTCCAGAGTTATTCAGCAGGTCTAAACGGAAGTTCAACACTTACTATATATGGTATATCAGATGGTGCTGGTAATCTTCAATCTGATTGGCCGAGAGTATCTATCGGAGGTACATCTGCAGGTACGACTACACCTAGTTCAAAATTGACAGTTTTTGGTAATGGTACTGGAACAGGAGGAATATTTGAGCTTGTAGATAGTGCCTCAACAACACTTATGAAAGTTTTGAATAATGGAAGTGTCGGTATCGGCACAACCTCTCCAGGTACTCTTCTTTCTCTCGGAAACACTGGAAACAATACAATCAACATCTCAGCTACTGCCACTTCAACCTTTGGCACAGGAATAAACCTAAGAACAGGATGTTTTGCTGTTAATGATGTTTGTATAGGTGGCGGTGGTGGTGCAGGCGACGGCACATCAAGTTCTACTCTACTATCTGATTACAACACATGGACAGGTTTGAATGTCTTCGGATATGCAAGTACCACACAGATCAGTTCAACTGGAAATGCTTACTTTGCTACAACAGGTGGAAAGGTAGGAGTTGGAACAACTTCACCATTCTCAACTCTTTCAGTTTCTACTTCTGCACAACAAGATGGAGCATTACCACTCTTTACAGTGGCTTCTACTACTGGAGCTTCGTTACTTACAGTTTTGGGAAATGGGTATGTTGGTATCGGAACAGCAAGCCCAACAAATGTTCTTGATGTCAGTGGAACATTCAAATCTAGTGGCCAATCAATAGTCGCTGACGCCTTCCGTTTCTATACAGGCAACAGTGATGCTGGTACCTCATACAGTGATTTTAGAACAAATCCTGCAACCGGTAATGCAATACTTAGCGCAAAGTCTGGAGCTGTCTATTTCAACTACGATCACGGCAATCAAGGAGTCATCTTTTCAAACGGATCTCAAGCTACGGTAGCTACTATAAATAGTACTGGACACGCAGTGTTCTATGGTACGGGTGATAACTCATTTGCAGGAGAATTGGGCGTTGGTACAACCACTCCATATTCCAGACTTTCAGTTTGGGGGGCTTCAACAGGAACAAATAGGATGTTTGAATTAACAAACAGTGCTTCAACAACACTCATGAGTGTATTGGAAAATGGTACAGGTTATTTCTCAGGAAATATTGGAATAGGAACAACCACCCCAGGTTCTATCCTTTCTTTGGGTGATACTGGCAGTAACACCATCAACATCTCAGCCACAGCCACTTCAACATTTGGCACAGGTATAAACCTAAGAACAGGATGTTTTGCTGTTAATGATGTTTGTATAGGTGGCGGTGGTGGTGCAGGCGACGGCACATCAAGTTCTACTCTATTATCTGATTACAATACATGGACAGGCTTGAATGTCTTCGGATATGCAAGTACCACACAGATCAGTTCAACAGGAAATGCTTACTTTGCTACAACTGGTGGCAATGTCGGTATCGGTAGCACTTCACCATTTGCAAAACTTTCTATTCACGCCGGAGCAACTGATACTTATAACTCCACCTTGTTTGCAATCGCTTCTTCTACCAGTGCTTATGCCACAACCACTCTCTTTAGTGTCTTAGCAAACGGCAGTATAAGCATGGGTACTTCTACAGCAACGACTACTATCGCTGGTGGATTTAATGTTGGAAATGGTGGTCTTATCTACGAAGCTTACACAGGTATTACTTCAGCTTCTTCACTCCAAACAGGAAACTTCAATTTTGAAACAAATGCCGGTGCTGTATCATGGGCAGAACTTGTCATAGATTCTGGCGCTCCTGCAAATACACCACAGAGTTATACTGCTCATTTGAATAGTGCGCCAATGCTTACTATCGGAGGTCTTTCTGATGGTGGAGGTAATATTACAAATGCCGGAGTAGGTATCGGTACGACTTCTCCTTGGGGTAGTTTTGCAATCTCACCATTTACAACCACATACCCAGCTTTCAATATTGGTACGACAACAGCAACATTCACTGGTTCATACTTTATGGTTAGCGGTACTGGAAATGTGGGAATTGCTACATCTTCACCATACGCAAAACTTTCTATCCAAGGAGCAACTTCTGGTACTACACCTTTGTTTGCAATTTCTACTTCAACCAATGCCTCACCATCTCTACAAATTGATCAGAATGGACTTTTGACAATGAATACACCCGGAGCAACTTCTACTATCACTGGTAACTTACAGGTCATAGGCGGTTTCCGTGCAGACAATACCTATACTGGTGATCTATTCTTCGCAAACAACTTCAGCTTCACTGAAGCACAACCTATCAATTCAACCACTACTCAGGCTTTGTATTTAAAGAGTCAAAAAGGCGAGAGAGTTTTGTCTATTGACGATCTAGGAAATGTAAATATTTCTGGAGACATTTGTTCAAATAATGTCACTTGTGTCAGTCAGTCATTGAGTAAATTGTCTGGAGATATGAGTTCTTTGGCTTCAAGTACAGCTGATATGCAAGCGGGTATTGATGGTCAGATCAAGACAACCTCTTCGTCAGTACAAAGTCTAGCCGACGCTATCGTAGCTTTGGATTTGAAAGTTGATGCAATATTAGCTTCAAGTACTTTGAATATGGAACTTCTCGTAGCTTCAACTAGCGCTACTGTTGCTTCAAACTTGGCTTCAAGTACAGAATTTGTTACTGCTGTCTCTTCTTCAACAGCTTCTGTTTTGACTTCAAATCCTTCATTTGTTGCCGTTGTCGCAGAGGCGGTCAAAAATATTATTTCTTCAGCAGGTGATTGGGTCGTAGACAGATTTACGGCCAAGGTCGCTTATATCAATCGTGTTGAAGCAGGAACAGTCGCTATCTCCAAAGGTATGGAAATCGTAGATCAGGCTTCTGGTGCAGTATGGTGTGTAACTATCAAGAATGGTGATTGGAATAAGATTCAAGGTACATGTGCTAGTGTTCCTCTTCCAGAAGTTGCAACTTCAACAATACCAGTAGTTCCAGAGAATCCTGCGATAGTCACTCCAAATCCAGTAGTAATTCCAGTAGAACCTGTAGTTAATCCTATTCAAGCAAGTTCAACTCCTCCTGTTGTTGCAACGAGTACACCTCCAGTTTCTGAACCAATCCCAACTCCAGATCCAACACCATCTCCAATTACAGAACCAGTTGTAGAACCTGTTCCAACACCAACACCAGCACCTACTCCAGATCCAGTAGTTGAACCAACTCCTGCTCCGGCACCTGTCGTTGAACCTACTCCAGCTCCAGCACCAGCGCCTGTTTCTGAACCCGCTCCAGCACCTGCACCAACTCCAGCCCCATAATTAAATATTAATTTATGAATAAAAAAATACTTAAAATAAATAAAATACTTCCCTTATTTATTTTTTGTATTCTTTTTGGCTATCAAACAGTGTCAGCTTCGGTCGTCGGTAGTTCTATGTCTAGCTCTAATAGTTTGATGAGTGGTCTTTTGGGTTGGTGGACTTTTGACGGTGCAGATATGTTACGTAATGTTACTGATAAAAGTGGTAATGGTAATAATGGAAAACTCGTAAATTTCACCTCAACTTCTTCGGCAGTTGTAGCTGGTAAGATAGGGCAAGGGTTGAAGTTTGATGGGAGCAATGATTATGTAATAAATACAGGATCTTCAGCCACCTTCAATCCCGCAAATGGTATCACTATATCTTTGTGGTTAAAACCTACTACGGCGTCTACCAAAACTTTTCTTACTAAGCTCCAGACTGGCAATGGATATTATACAAGATTCACAAATACTCGTTTGGTAGGGATCCTAGATGCGTCTCGTTCATGGGTTAATTTAAATAGTGCTTCTGCATTACCTCTAAACGCGTGGTCGTATGTGACTTTTACAGCAGATTCTACTGGTTACAATATTTACATAAATGGGTCGCTCAATAATTCAACCACAACAGCATGGGTTCAACCAACAACCGCTAATGCTCTAGTCATTGGTGGAGATACAAATGGTAGCTCGTATTTTCCGGGTACTTTGGACGATGTCCGTATATACAACCGCGCGCTTTCTGCCAATGAAGTCCGTAGACTCTACAGTCTCGGCGCAGGTACAAAAATGGCAGTTCCACCTCCTGTTTCTGGAACTTCCGGAAGCCTCTCTTCCGGATTGGTAGGTTGGTGGACTTTTGATGGGCCGAAAATGAAAAATAATATAACCGATTCCAGCGGACAAGGAAACAATGGAAGCATGGTCGGTTTTACTTCTACTTCTAGCGCGGTTATTCTTGGCAGGGTAGGGCAGGGATTGAAGTTTGATGGGAGTAATGATTATGTGGATGTTGGGTCGGGTGCGTCGTTAGATCAATTGGCAGAGATGACATATTCCGTATGGATTAATCCTAAGTCGTACGGTACATATAATATAGTTAATAAAGGAGGACGATTTTCAAATGGCCCATTGTTTTATACAACATCAGATAAAGCATTTATTTTTCAAGAGGCCTACACTGGGGGTGGTTATGGTGCCGTTAGTCGTAAGGCCGAGCTAGGTTCTATTACTGTAAATACATGGATTCATCTAGTTGCTACGTGGGACGGTACAAATGATTGCACTCATATTCATCTTTATAAGAATGGGCAGGAGGTACCTTATACTTATTGTCGCGATGCAGATATAGCTGGTTCGAGGAGAACTGATAGTTCGCTTAATATGGCTATTGGTTCAAGTATACCGGTCACGGGTGCTCTTTTTGACGGCTCCATCGACGACGTCCGTATCTACAACCGCGCGCTTTCTGCTGTAGAAATCCAACAACTATATAGTATGGGTGGAAATAAAGTATCTGTATCACCTCCTACTTCCGGAGTTTCCGGAAGCTTCTCTTCCGGATTGGTAGGCTGGTGGACTTTTGATGGTAACAAGATGTTAAGAAATGTTACAGATAGTAGTGGACAAGGAAATAATGGATCAATGTCAGGATTTACTTCTACTTCTAGCGCGGTTATTCTTGGCAGGATAGGTCAGGGATTGAAGTTTGACGGAAGCAATGATTATATAAATGCGGGTTCAGCTTCAACTCTGGATGACATTCAACTTCAAAGTGGTGGCGTAATGACAGTAGCGTTTTGGATTAAACCTCCTTCAAATAGTACAGGTGCCATCATATCAAAGGGTGTACTCTCAAATAGTACTGGGCATATGACTATTTCAAAAACTTCTGACACAAATCCCGCGAGATTAATATTCAGAAAAGATGGCACGACAGATATGATTGTATATTACAACAGTGAATTGACGACTGGCGTATGGCAACACATAGTTTTTTCATGGAATGGTTCCGCGTTACAAAGTGGAGTTACTGTATATAAGAATGGTTTATTACAGACTCAAAGTGGTGGAACAGATGGAGCTGGATTATATTCTGATGCTGGAAATAATTTATTGATCGGTTATCAAGAGGGTATTGGGTATACTAATTCCGCATTGGACGACGTCCGCATTTACAACCGCGCGCTTTCTGCTGTTGAGATTCGACAATTATATAACATGGGAAAGTAAAAGATCTTTATGTGTTAAAATACATTTATGCGTACTCTTCTATATAGAATTACTATTTTGTTTTTATTATGCTTTCTGTGGAGCTACCAGATAGCCGATTCTGCCTTTATAGGAGTTACAACAACAGGATCTACTAGTCCTCTTACAAATGGTCTTGTTGGTCATTGGACTTTTGATGGAAAAGATATAGTGAGTGGAGCTATGCGAGATAAAAGTGGTAACAATAACACCGCTAATTTTATAAGTATCGCTACTTCCACTTTTTATAGACCAGGGAAGATTGGGCAAGCGGGGAAGTTTGATGGGGTGAATGATTATGCCAGCACGACTGTTAATTCATTTTCAGCTAATGCTCCAATGACGATTAGTGTTTGGTTTAAGCCAAATTCAGCTAGTACGGGTGGCTCGACATTAAATGTTGTTTTCTTTCCAGGTCAAACTTATAGTGGTGCAGGAATAGGACAAATAAATACCCAATTAGTTTTCCATATTGGTAGTGAGGATTTTGGTGGGGGAAATACGTTTACTGGAATAGTGGCGAATACTTGGTATCATGCGGTTGGAGTTTTTGACGGTTCCAACCAGTCTCTCTATGTGAATGGTATATCAGCCGGAACAGTTTCATTAAAGAATTTGAATTCGTTTTCTTCACTGAATATTGGCAGAAGTTCATCGGCAAGTTTCCGTTATTTTCCAGGCTCCATCGACGACGTCCGTATCTACAACCGTGCGCTTTCTGCTCAAGAAGTTTTTCAATTATATAGTATAGGTGCAGGCACAAAGATGTCATCATCTCCTAGTACAGCTACCAGTACTCAAACTGGTACCGACAATTCCTTGATGAACGGTCTATCTGCTTATTGGACTTTTGATGGAAAAGATGTGGTCAATGGAGGAATGCGAGATAAGAGTGGAAATAATTACGTCGGCACTTTCTTGAGTATTTCAACCTCCACTTTTTATAAGGCTGGAAAGATCGGGCAAGCGGGGAATTTTGATGGGACAAATGATTATATGAAAGTCCCGACCGCTCCAACTCTGACTGTTCCGTATTCGGTGTCCCTCTGGTTTTATCCGACCAAACTTAGTTCAACTCAAGCATTCATAAAATATTCACTTAGTAATCCCGCTTACGGGATAAGCTTGACTAGTTCAAATGTGATTGAAGTTGATTCTTATTCTGCTGGTACATTCAGAACATTTTGCAATAAAACTTTTACCGCTTCGGATTTGAATAAATGGTATCATCTGACATTTATAATCAATTCATCTACGAATGCTTCCCTATGGAAATGTTATTTGAATAATGTTGATATTGGAGTAAGTAGTAGTGATAGTTCTGGTACCTACGGCAATCCTCCAAGTACAAATTGGACTATTGGGACTTATTGGAACAATGGTTATTGGTTCAAAGGAAAACTTGATGATATCCGTGTTTATAGTCGTGCTCTTTCTGTTCAAGAAATCTCTCAGTTATATAGCACTGGTGCAGGTACAAAAATGGCAGTATATCCTAGTATGGCTACGAGCACCCAGACTTCCGGAGGCCTCAATTTTGGTTTGATGGGTTATTGGACTTTTGATGGAAAAGATATAGTTAACGGAGTACTTCAAGATAAAAGTGGGAATAATAGTAAAGGCGCTTTTGCTGGTATAGCCACTTCCACTTTTTATAAGGCTGGAAAAGTTGGTCAAGCAGGAAATTTTGATGGTGTAAATGATACTGTGACCGTTGGTACAAGTGCCAACTTTATGCCTTCGGCTGGTATAACCACTTCAGCGTGGATATATCCAAATCTTTTCACCGAAGGCTATAGTATCAGACGAGGAATAATTGATTTTTATACTACTCCTTCATATAACCTTTATAACTATGATTTTTATACGGAGTTTGATTTGAATACTGGTTCAGCTGGAAGGTTGTATTTTAAAAATGCCTATAATTCTCACGATATATATACTTCTCTCAGCGGAATAAACAAATGGTATCACGTTGTTGCTACTGCTGACGCTAGTGGTTACAAACTTTATGTCAATGGATTATTGGCAAATTCTGACACTACTGCTTGGGTTCCACCTATAGTAGCTGGGCCTTTGATAATTGGTTTAAGTCAGTATGCATATTATTTTAAAGGTTCTATTGACGAAGTCCGTATCTACAACCGAGCTCTCTCTGCTGGCGAGGTTGTGCAATTGTATAACATGGGAAGATAGAAGAGTCGTAGATGTGTTAAAATAGGCTTATGCGAACGAACTCATCTTCCTCTAGGAAATTAATTTTGATAATGATTGTCGTGTTTTTTATTGCCATTGGCTCAAGATTTGCCGAAGGTGCTTTGGTCGGAGTGACTAGGAGTTCATCTGGTTCACTCACAAATGGTCTTGTCGGTCACTGGACCTTTGATGGAAAAGATATTGTGAATGGGGTCATGCAAGACAAGAGTGGTAGTGGTAATAATGGTAATTTTTTGGGCATCGCCACTTCTACTTTTTATGCACAAGGGAAGATGGGGCAAGCGGGGAAGTTTAGTGGTGCTCAAAAAGTGGACGTCTCCAGTGTTAAAAATAGTATAGGGACTGGTAATGTCTCAATCTCGTTATTTATGAAACCTACTAATAGTAGTACATTTCATTCAAATACCCCGTATCTTTTTAGTCTAGCAGATGCTCCCTCAACTAATGATTTTAAGATTGGAATCGCTGTTGATAAGTCATTGGTTATGACTTGTGATGGAGGAGGCCATTGGTTAAATTCAAGTGTACTTTCTTGGTCAAACTCTTGGTATCACATTGTGGCAACGTGTAGTTCAACTGAAGGTCTAAAAATTTACCGTAATAATTCTATTGTTGCACAGGGAGCTTATTATGCAAGAGGTGGTACATTGGCAACAACAGCTTATTTAGGGAGTCAAGCTAGTAGTTATTATTTCAATGGTCTATTAGACGATGTTCGTATCTATAATCGTGCTATTTCTACCTCCACTGTCCAACAACTATATAGTATGGGTGGAAATAAAGTATCAGCCTCGCTCTCATCTACAGGTTCTGGACAATCCCTTGCAGGCATCTCTTCTGGATTGGTGGGCCACTGGACCTTTGATGGAAAAGATATGGCAAATGGTGTTGCACAAGATAAAAGTGGTAATGGAAACAATGGGAATGTTATCAATATCGCCACCTCTACTTTTTATGCACAAGGGAAGATTGGTCAAGCGGGGAAGTTTGATGGGGTGGATGATTATGTTGAGGTGGCTGACGCATCAGAGTTGAATCCTGCGAATGTAACCTTGTCTGCGTGGGTAAAAACCACAACAAGCGGTGGTTATATCATCGCAAAGGATCCACCGATTACCGAGGTTTCCGAAGTTGTCGATGTTAAGGTTCCAAATAAAAATCCACCAAGTCTTTTTGCTATTGAAAAAGATATTTTAATATTATCAATAATTCTTATTTTTTCGTTTATTGGTTTAGGTTTTTATAAATCAAGACAAAAAGAAATATCTGCAAATATTATTATCATAGTTACAGCATTGTCTGGTTGTTCAGCTTTGATATATGAAGTAGCTTCAACGCAGGCTCTGACTTACTTTTTCAATTCCAGTTCTTATTCGGTCGCTACAGCCATCATTTCATTTTTATTTGGTTTGGCTTTGGGTAGTTTTATCATTTCAAAATATTTATCCAGTATCAAATCTCCGTTGAGATTGTTAGTTATTATGCAGATATTGGCTGGCATATACGCTCTCATTGTTCTAACTCAATATCAACATATTTTGTATGCTATGCCGGTTGTTTATGATTTAGCTTTCAATTCTCCGACTTTGATTCTAATTCTTAAGTTTTTGGTTGGTATTTCCTTTTTGATTTTTCCAACTGTAATGCTCGGTGCTTCTTTTCCACTGGCTTCATCATTAATAATAAAAGATGTCCAAACTGCAGGTAGTGTTGTAGGAAAACTTTATTCTTGGGATCTGGTAGGGGCAGTCTTGGGTGCATTATTGTCAGGTTTTATTTTATTGCCAATATTTGGATTGAGTATAGCTTTTGTTTTCGGAGCGACAATAAATATTATTGCTGGTTTATTGATTTATAAAATTGAAACAAAAAGAATATGGTTTGTTCTATTGACCACAATTGTTCTCATATTTTTGATTGGAAGTCTTGTAAAAGATAAAAATTTTACAGTATCAAGTTCGGGTACGATTTCTTCGGTTGAGAATACTCTTTTTAAAAAAGAATCTGCTTTTGGTGCTATTGCGGTCACGAATAAAAATAATAATACATCACTTTCAATATCCAAGATCATTCAATGTGATAGCAATTATCCTTTATTGGAGACGAATCTAGATTCTATTTTAGGCAAATTGCCGGGAAAAAGTACGGCACTAGATGTTGGGCTTGGTTGTGGATATTCAGCACAAATGATCGCTTCTAGTAGCAAAATAGATACTGTTGAAGTTGTAGATATAAATCCAGTATTACAGCAAACTCTGAAATATTTTGGTAATGATAATCTCCTCAAAGATAAAAAAGTCGTTTTGCGTACAGATGATATATTACATTTTTTGGCTAGAACTCAAAGTAAATACGATTTTGTGAATGTTGAATTGAATATGCCTTCATTAAGCCAAGTCTCACCTTTTTATTCTGTAGAATATTTTCAGTTATTAAAGAAAAAAGTTAATAGCGAAGGTACTATTCGTCTTTGGGTTTGTTGTGGAAATTATGAATTTGTTAAAGCTGTTTACAAAACATTAGATCAAGTCTATGGCGATATAACTATAAAGACGGATATGGATGTCCGTGAAGGGAAAGATTATTATTGGAATACGGAATTTATCATAAGTAAGCAAAAAGTATTACAAAATACTAATGAGAAAAATCTTCAAGAGAGAATCAAAAAAGATCAGGTATTCAAGATCAGTACTTTGGACAATCAATCAATCGGTCAGATCTGGTATGACTGGAGTCAAAAAGATTTCAAGGATTACTTCGTACATCTAGCTAAACCAATATCTGACAATAATTCAATAAAAAGTTCCCATATCTTTCCTCTGGATGTTAAGCCTGGGGATAATATGAATATAAGTTCAAGGATAGTTGATAAAAATGGAATTCAATCGGTAATAGCTTCTTTTCCTCATGAAAAAGGGACTGATTGGGTAGATTTGAAATTGGTTAAAGGTACTATATATGATGGTTTATGGAAAAGAGATTGGTTTGTACACGATACTATTGATAAAGAATACAAGACTGTTCTTACTGCAAAAAATAAAATTGGAACTCTGACTAAGAAGGAAATGTCTTGGACTGATTTTTCTTCACCGTGTACGGATATATATTTTACAGATCACCCATATACAGCAAATGTTGGCTCTACAGTGTCTGTAAATGTTTTTTCTATAGGTACATGTGGGACGAAATATATTCAAACTGATGTAACTGGTTCTTATGTAACTATACCTTCTGGAACACCTACACCCGATCCATATCTTGATTGTAATGGAGATACCTGTTCTTCTAGCCTTTCTTCTTTTACCAAAAGTCTAAAATGTGAATCTGCTGGTGTATATAATATCAAAGCTACTAATTCAGTAACAAGTGAAAGTCCTCCTACTACAGTCACTTGTGGTGCCGAACAAAAAACCAATGTTCCTTATGCTTTGAGTATGGTCAATGGTGGTCAATTTATGATGAAGAATGGTGCAAATACGTATACAGCTGATAGTGTGATTAATATAGCGGATGGTAAATGGCATCATCTGGTAGGTAGGTATGATGGTGTTGATATGAGAGTCTATGTTGATGGAGTCCAAAAAGGTGCGAGTGAAAGCTCTCCAGGTACTATACCTGTACAAGCTGGTAGTGTGCGCGTTGGAGCTGATTATCAAGCTACCCCCGCCAATTTTTTCAACGGATCCCTCGACGACGTCCGTATTTACAATCGCGCCCTCTCAGTCACTGAAATCCAGCAACTATATAGTATGGGTGGAAATAAAGTATCAGTTCCACCAAAAGTCTCCGGAGGCCTCGCTTCCGGGTTGATGGGTTATTGGACTTTTGATGGAAAAGATATGGCAAATGGTGTTGCACAAGATAAAAGTGGCAATGGTAATAATGGTAACTTGATCAACATCGCCACTTCTACTTTTTACGCGCAAGGGAAGATGGGGCAGGGGCTGAAGTTTGATGGGGTGGATGACAGAGTAAAAATTGTTGGTTCAATGACTTCTACCAGTCTAACCAATTTAAGTCAGAAGTCTGTATTCATGTGGATAAAAATATTAAATCCGTCTAAGATTAATATATCTTCTTATGATGGAGGCTACTGGACAGCTCCCTGCGGAGATCTTTTTATCAAACAGAGTATAGGATATAGTATAGATATATTTGTTAGGAATTCAGATTGCACAACTGTTAATCAATCTGGTAATGTAATAGGAAGTTCGTGGGCTTATGTAGGTTATACCTATGATGGAAGTAAGGTGAGATATTATGTAAATGGGGCACTTACTGGAACACCTGATAATTTAACAGGAACTATAGCTGGAACTGGAGAAATAACGACTATAGGAGCAAGAAGTACCGGTACATACAGTTGGGATTCTTTGGTTGACGACGTCCGTATCTACAACCGCGCTCTCTCTGCCTCCGAAGTTAAACAGTTATATAATATGGGGAGGTAGGGCTAATTATCAAGGTTGCACCTTGATGATCTCTGTCAGAATATATCCGACAAAAATAGGAAAATCTAGAGAGATATGTTATATTATAAACATGAAGACTCCACTTATCATTGCTTTTGGTTCGCAGGTGAGCGGTAAATCTACTACCATGTCTGACCATGATTTTGGTGTGCTTGGAAAGCAGTCGTTATCTCTATCTGAACGTACTGACCTGTCAGATTACATCTCAAAAAAGCTAGATATCAATGAAGATAAGATTGACATCGTCGATCTTCGTACTGCCTCACCTCTCTTGAAGTTCGAGGTTGCGAGAAATGGCAAACTCATAGATGGTGAGTATTTCGATTTTATTAGATTCAAAGTCCTAGCTTTTAAAGAGTACGTTGATACTGCGAAATTCCGTCGTTTACGTGAAGAAGTAATGATGAAGAAATATGCTTAACAATCTCATCCTAAAAAAGCTTGAACAAATGTCTGTATTGCTCGGAGAACTGCGAGAACTTCTCGAAATTCCTTTTTCTGAGTTCAAGTCTACATTCAAAAATATTCGTTCTGCAGAAAGGAATTTCCAACTCATTATTGAACTTGCAAGCGATATAAACGCGCAAATCATAGCGGATATGGGAGCACAGACTCCCGATACATACAAAGATTCATTTAGAAGAGTAGTTGAACTAAAGATTCTAGATGAAAAATCTTTGCCAGATTTTATAAGAAGTTCTAATTTGAGAAACATTTTGATTCATGAATATGATTTTGACGAAGACAATTTTATTTTTTACAAGTCAGCGAAAGAGTTTGTCCCATTATACGAAAACTATATCCGATCAATCCAAAAACACATAAGACCGTAATTGTTTTCAAGCTTGCATTTATACAAAACCTATGCTATGCTACTTTCGTGTAGGTATTCTCGTCACTTACGCGCGTTAGCAATTAATGTACGAGAGCTTCCGCTAGCGCGTTACTTCTAGTGATCCGCTCACGGGTAAAATAAAAGAAAATGTCAAAGAGACTTTTCGTAGGCAGTATTGCCTGGGGTACGACCGACCAGACCCTGAAATCACATTTCGAACAGGCCGGTCAAGTTGAGTCGGCAAGTGTTATCATGGACAAGATGTCCGGCCGCTCAAAGGGTTTTGGTTTCGTTGAGATGTCTTCCGATCAGGAAGCTGTCGATGCTGTTACCAAGCTCAATGGTTCTGAATTAGATGGTCGCAAGATTGTCGTATCAGAAGCACGCCCAAAGGCATAATTGCCCCAAGCTCGCGAACAGTAACACCTCGTATTGGAAACAATACGGGGTTTATTGTTTTTTGTGTCATTCCCGCGAAGGCGGGAATCCAGGATTATTACGAGATAATAGTTTGTTGTAATTTATTTGAAAATGGATTTTGCGGTGATATCCTAGATTCCCGCCTTCGCGGGAATGACAACATTTTGTTATACTATCTCCATGTCAAACAACAACGAATTTTCCAAGAGTGATATTCACGGCAACGAGGTGATATCTCATCTAGAACATATTAATAGAGAATTTAGTGATGGTTTTGAATTTTTAAAAAAATACCCCAAGTCGGTTACAGTTTTTGGTTCATCATTAGCAAAGCCAGAAGATGAAGCTTATAAAAAAGCAGAGGAACTTTCGGCTCGTATAGTTAGGGATATTGGTTATACCATTATTACTGGAGGAGGTCCTGGTATCATGGAAGCGTCCAACAAGGGTGCTTATGAAGCGGGAGGAGTTTCTTTGGGACTCAACGTCAGCCTTCCTCATGAAAGGACTACAAATGCCTATGTTACCCATTCTATAAAATTTTCGTATTTCTTTTCTAGAAAGACAATGCTTATGTTTGCGGCTGAGGCTTTTGTATTTTTTCCTGGGGGATATGGTACATTGGATGAGCTTTTCAATGTTTTAACTTTGATTCAAACAGGGAAGATTCCAAAAGTACCTATCATTCTTTTTGATTCAAATTATTGGAATCCATTCAAACAATTTTTGACTGACCATACTATGAATAAATATCATGCTATAGATCAGGACAGTTTGAATATGTTTGAGATTACCGATTCTCTTGATAAGGTTATAGAAATCATCAAAAAAGCTCCAGTCAGTGAGTGGTGGAGAAATATTAATTAAAAAGGGTGTCATTCCCGCGAAGGCGGGAATCCATGCTTACCACAAAGTGAAGTAATTGTTTGTTCGTAATAATCCTGGATTTACCGGTCCATACGACATGATTTTACTAAATCACCTTCGCGGGAATGACAGTAATATGAAATTCACCATCCAATCAAAATTGCCCAACGGTCGTGGTCGTGCTGGTATTATAGAAACTGCGCATGGCAAGATTGAAACTCCTGCTTTTATTCCTGTTGCCACAAAAGCGACCATAAAGGCTTTGACACCAGAGCAGGTACGAGATGATGTCGGTCCACAAGCTATTCTTGCTAATACATATCATTTGTATTTACAACCTGGGATTGATGTATTGAAAAAGGCAGGTGGTTTGGGAAAATTTATGAATTGGTCTGGTCCAACTTTCACTGATTCTGGTGGTTTTCAGGCTTTTTCTCTTGGTTCTGGGATGGGGAAAAAAGGTGGAAAGATTGCGAAGATTGCCTTGGGGGTATCGTCCGAAAATGAAAATACCACCCCCCCTGGGGGGGAGGGGGTATTGAATTTTTCGGTAGCCCATTCCGCCAGCCAGCGAATGTCGGAGTCCTCCGGAAGCGAGGTTTCCGCAATGATGGCAAAGATGGACGATGATGGCGTTACTTTCAAATCCATAATAGATGGTTCTACTCATCGCTTCACTCCAGAACGTTCCATCGAAATCCAGCAGGCTATAGGCGCGGACATCATTTTTGCTTTTGATGAATGTTTATCGCCTCACGAATCTTACGAAAAACAAAAGAAAGCTATAGAAAGGACTGCAATTTGGGCAAAAAGGTGTCTGAATGCTTTTGGGACTTACGGAGGCGAGGCTTCCGGAAAAACCCAATCCCAAGCCCTTTTCGGTATAGTTCAAGGCGGTCGCCACGAAGATTTGCGACGTCTTTCCGCAAGAACTATTGGTGCTATGGACTTTGACGGCTTCGGCATTGGTGGTTCTTTTGATAAAGATGATATTGGTACAGCTGTTGGTTGGGTTGCTGACGAGTTGCCAGAAGGTAAGCCGAGACATCTCCTAGGTATTGGCAATCCCGCTGACCTCATTTTGGGTATAGAAAATGGCATGGATACTTTTGATTGTGTTGCTCCTACGCGCATCGCTAGAAATGGAACCGCGTATGTTTCCGGAGGTGTAACCTCCGGAGGCCTCGCTTCCGGAAGCAGCGATTCGGAAGCCTCGCTTCCGGAAAACCAGCAGAAACAGACCATCAATCTTTTCAATTCTCGTTTTGTCTCCGATTTTTCTCCTATTGATCCTACTTGCGGTTGTTATACTTGCAAAAATTACACCAGAGCTTATATTGCTCACTTATTTAGAGCCAAAGAGATGTTGGCAGCCACTTTGACATCTATTCACAATCTTTATTTTCTGGTGAATTTAGTTAAGGAAGCGAGGAAGGCGATTGTGGAAGGAAGGTGGGAGGAGTTTAAGAAGAATTACTAATTAAGTCACTGTTGTCATTCCCGCGAAGGCGGGAATCTAGGATTATTACGAGATATGAGTGCAAAGTGAAAAGTGCAAAATGCAAAGTTTTAGTTAAAAATTATTAAGTTCCTTAACTATTAACTAATAATTACA